>ENA-OQIF01000193-OQIF01000193.1-human-gut-metagenome-genome-assembly--contig:-NODE-193-length-31703-cov-4.467222_pt1 | contig 31703 bp, 32 predicted proteins | sample MGYA00242574_ERZ504738 | MGnify/ENA primary metagenome ERZ504738 (study PRJEB26092, sample SAMD00036437) | human gut metagenome | host: Homo sapiens | study: EMG produced TPA metagenomics assembly of...
AAAGAGTTCGCTAAGATGACCTATTTGTTTGTTACGCTGTTTCTTGCCCTGATCTCCTATATTGTCTATTTTAATGTGTTCCGGGCAAAGACAATCGTCAACAGTCCGTATAATGTAAGACAGGATGCCTTTGCAGACCGGATCATCCGGGGAAGCATTACGGACAGAGACGGAGAAGTTCTTGCCGAGACACAGGTCGGAGAGGGCGGAACAGAAAACAGAGTCTATCCGTACGGGGCAGCATTTGCCCATGTTGTTGGCTACAGCAATGAGACCGCAGGAAAAAGCGGACTGGAATCCATCGAAAACTCAGAACTTCTGACGTCCAATGCATTTTTTGCGGAAAAATTTCTCAACGAATTTAAGGATGAAAAAAATCATGGCGATACGGTCGTAACTACATTGGATGCGGGGCTTCAGCAGGCGGCATACAATGCATTGGGAGAAAATCGGGGCGCGATCATGGTTATGGAGGCCAGCACCGGAAAAATTCTTGCCATGGTGTCCGGACCGTCCTATGATCCGAATACAATCGCGCAGGATTGGGAAGCCTTAAATGCAGACAGTACTTACAGTCCGCTTCTGAACCGGGTGACTCAAGGGGCATATGCTCCGGGATCTACCTTTAAGATCGTGACTGCACTGGAATATATGCGAGAACATCCGGACTATCAAAATTACAGCTATAATTGTGAAGGATCGATCACTTATGAAGACATCACGATCCGATGTTTTGACAGTACGGTACATGGATTGGAAGACTTGCGCAGTTCTTTTGCAAACTCCTGCAACTCTTCCTTTGCAAACATTGGTCTGATGCTGGATCGGAATTCTTACCGTGCGACGGCCGAAGAGCTTCTGTTTAACAAAAAACTGCCATCCGTGCTGGATTATTCAAAAAGCTCGTTTGTAGTGGATGAGAATACCAGTGACGGAGAGATGATGATGACAGCTATGGGACAGGGAAACACATTGGTCAGCCCGTATCACATGGCACTGATCACACAGGCGATCGCAAATGGCGGAACTTTAATGGAACCATATCTGGTTGATAAAGTCACAAACTATAAAGGAACCGAGATTCGGAAAAATGTACCGAAAAGTTATAAAAAACTGATGACATCGGAGGAAGCATCACAGTTGAAAGACTATATGCGGGCAGTTGTGGATGAAGGGACTGCCACGATGCTTTCCGGACAGTCTTATTCCGTAGGCGGGAAAAACAGGAACTGCAGAATACAGCATGACAGATGGGGAAAAACACATTCCTGGTTCGTAGGCTTTACGAATCTGGGACAACCCGGAACTGGTCATCAGTGTGATCATCGAGGGCTATGACGGAAATGCCGGTGCAAAAGCAGTTCCAATTGCAAAGCAGGTGTTGGATTCTTATTATTATCAATAGAAAAGAACAAGCATAAAGGGGATGACAGACTGCATGAATATGGAGTTTTATAGAGAATTGTATGTAAGCCGTTCTCTGAAAAAACGTGAAAAAAGGATTATTGAGGGCTTGAAAAAGAAACGGTTTCGAAAGGATCTTTATCTGATCGTGTTAGCCCAGGGAAAACAAAATCCACTGGAATTTTTCTCTGTATTGTTGCTGAAGCAGCATATTTTTGAGGACGCTGGGCTGTTCGTAGTCGGTCTCGCGGATGGATACGAAGGGGCACTGGAGCTGACAGAAGAAATCGTGCAGGATGTGTACCAAAAAACAAATGATGTCAGACTAAGAGAGTTCATCTTAAATAATCAGAAACAATCTGGGGAAGGCAGTGTGTAGAATCATATGATACATATACTTCTGTTGATTTTAAAAATCATAGGCTGGATATTACTGGTAATATTGGGAATACTGATCCTGTTGGCAGGTATCTTTCTGTTTGTACCGGTCAGATATCGGGGAGATGTCCTGGGGGAAGGTGAATGGGAAAACCTGTTCGCCTTACTGAAGTTTTCCTGGCTGTGTTCCCTTGTAAAAGGAGAGGTGTCGTACCAAGGCGGAGCGTTAAAATGGAAGTTTCGAATCGCATGGAAGCGGTTTCTGGCGGATCAGCCCGAACAGGCGGCCCTACCTGTTTCCCGGGCAGAAGAGAAGAACTCTCAGAGTAGAGAAACGCTGAAGTCTCCGCCTTCTGAAAAAAGTATACAGAAAAAAGAGCCTTCAGAACAACTTAAAAAACAGCCGGAACCAATACAAAGAAAATAACAGAACATAAGAAAACCGAAAACAAAAAGAAACAGGATTCAAGACCGGGACTTGGAGAGCGGATTTCTCAAAAAGCGGAACAGATAAAATGTACTTTTCATAAAATTTGTGATATGCTCAAATCACTGGCAGAAAAAAAGGAAAGATTGATGGAGTTTCTTACGGATGAAATTCATCGGTCAGCTTTTATGAAATGCCTCACAGAGCTTCGACGTTTGTTTTGCTTTTTGAAGCCGTCAAAGTGTGAGGCAGATCTGGAATTCGGGTTTTCAGACCCTTCTGTCACAGGATATGTTCTGGCGGGAGCGAGTCTTATCTATCCGTTTATCGGAGAATGTGTGGAGATCACTCCGAATTTTGACGAGAAAGTGCTCAAAGGAAAGGCCATGATCAAGGGGAGGGTGCATGCCGTTTATTTTGTGATTGTTCTATGGAATCTGCTGTGGAACAAGAATATCCGCACGACGATTTCCCATATCAGAAAATTACGCTTTTAGAATACAACCAAAAAGCCAAAGGAGGAAAACAGCAAATGGCAGAGAATAACAACAATTTTAAATCGACTGTGGAAGCATTGTTTCAGGGAATGGATGGAGTGATCTCATCTAAGACGGTTGTCGGTGACGCAATTCATGTGGGTGATACGATCATTCTTCCGCTTGTAGATGTTTCCTTTGGAATCGGAGCCGGTTCTTTTCGTGCTGAAAAACGCGAAAAAGGAATGGGTGGAATCGGTGGAAAGATTACCCCGAGTGCAGTTCTTGTGATCAAGAATGGAACGACCAAGCTTGTAAATGTGAGAAATCAGGATACGATGACAAAAATTCTGGATATGGTACCGGATCTGGTGGACCGTTTTACAGAGAAAAAAGAAGATAAAGTAACAGAAGCAGATGTGGCAGAGATTTTAGATTCTGCTGAAAAAGAAGAAAACGTATAAAATCAGAGTATTATTTTGAAATATCTGTCATATATTTGCAGTAAGAGGGCCGGTGGGTGTGATGTATTTTGAAACGGGTGATCGGATTTGCGCTGATTTTCGTCGCAGTGGGAATGCTGATCATGCTCCTGTTATCGAGTATTCCATGGGGGATTGCGATCATTACTGCGTTGCTTTTAATAGGATATTGTCTGTTTTGTAAATGAAGAGCAGGTGTCCGGCTGGGCATCTGTTTTTTCTGGCGAGTAAAGCATGAAAAAAAGACTCCATATTTACAAAGTAAATATCAAGCCTTTTTATTCCGTGTCGTCATATAACAGATTATGCACGCTCAACGCATCCTGATTTTAAACAAGAAGTACAAACGTACATTTTCTTAGCTCCGCCTTCTGTTTTCACTCTAACGGATTTCACATTTTGATTTCCACATTTTTGGTGTTTTTCTATGAGAGTGACTTACGTTGTTTCCGAAGTGAGCACCCTTTTCACAAATAGCACATTTAGCCATCATTGCACCTCCTAACAATCTGAAATAGTCTTATACAGACTCACAACACTGTTATTCTAGCAGAAACCCCCTCTGAATGCAAGTCTTTTTTTGAAATTCTTTTTTGTAAAGATCAATATATGGGATTTTTTGTGAATTCTATCGGTTTTTTTGTTCACATCAATTTCATTTCATGATAAAATTAAAGTAACTTCAAATAACTTCAAACGCCTTGATGACAGGCAGAAAGCGGGGAATGATTATGAGCAGACGTATCATTACAATCGGAAGACAGTATGGCAGCAACGGACGCAGAATTGCAAAGAAGTTATCCGAAAAGCTGGGAATTCATTATTATGACAAAGAACTGATCAAGCTTGCCAGTGAACAGAATGATATTTCTTATGATGAGCTGGTCAAAGTAGATGAAAAAAGAGCGAATCCATGGCGTTACCCGGTAGAAGATCCGGCGCAGATGGAAAGCCGTTTTCGGTTTGAACCGATGAACGATGTGCTGTTCTACACACAGGCACAGATCATCACACGTCTGGCAGATACGGAGGATTGTATCATTGTAGGACGATGCGCCAATGATATCCTGAAATCCCGCCCGACATCCCGGAGTATTTTTATTCATGCACCATTGGACTACAGGCTTCAGACAGTGATGGAGCGTACCTCTCTGGAAGAAAAAGAGGCGCTTTCTCTGATCAAAAAGGTCGATAAACAGCGAAAATTCTATTATAACTACTATACAGACAAGAAGTGGGAAGAGATGTCCCAGTACGATCTGTGCCTGGACAGTTCGGCCATGTCAGAGGACGAGATTTTGAATGTTTTGACAGCACTTTATGAATCGATATTGTAAAATCCGGATAATGAGAGTATAATACGAATGTTAATTGTGCGAAGATCCATTAAGAATTGGAGGTAATATATGATGAAAGGTAGTATGAGTACAGAGCTTGGGATTATCACAATTAGCCCGGAAGTTATTGCTAAATACGCAGGCTCTGTTGCTGTAGAATGTTTTGGAATTGTAGGTATGGCTGCCGTGAACATGAAAGATGGTCTTGTGCGGCTGTTAAAAAGAGAAAGTCTGACCCATGGGATCCATGTGGATATTTCAGATGAGAATATCCTGGTTCTGGATTTCCATGTGATCGTTGCATATGGAGTAAATATTCTTTCTGTTTCTGATAATTTGATGAACAACGTCAAATATAAAGTGGAAGAATTCACCGGGATGACCGTAGATAAGATCAACATCTTCGTTGAAGGTGTCAGAGTGATAGATTAAGGAGGATATTTGCTGTGGCAACAAAAACGATCAATGCAGAGCTGCTCGCAAAAATGTTTCTGGCGGGAGCGGCAAATCTGGAGGCAAAAAAAGAATTCATCAATGAACTGAATGTATTCCCTGTACCGGATGGAGATACAGGAACGAATATGACTTTGACGATCATGTCAGCTGCAAAGGAAGTCAGCGCCATGGAGAGACCGGATATGGAATCTCTGGCAAAAGCGATTTCTTCCGGTTCTCTTCGAGGAGCCAGAGGAAACTCGGGAGTAATCCTTTCTCAGCTTCTGAGAGGATTTACAAAGACGATCCGGGAAGAAAAAGAGATCGATACGATTGTACTTGCACAGGCATGTGAGCGTGCAAGAGCAACTGCTTACAAGGCGGTCATGAAACCGAAAGAAGGTACGATCCTGACAGTTGCAAAAGGAATCGCTCAGAAAGCAGCTGAGATGGCAGAGGTGACAGATGATCTGGAAGAGTTTTTGCCGGCAGTTCTGGCATATGCCAAAGAAGTGCTGGATCAGACACCGGAGATGCTTCCTGTACTGAAAGAAGCCGGCGTAGTGGATTCCGGCGGACAGGGACTTCTGGAAGTGTTACATGGCGCCTATGATGCATTTCTTGGCAAAGAGATCGATTACAGTGCGATCGAAGCAAGTGCAGGAACAAAGATGACCAAAGCAGGTGCGCAGGCTGAAGCGGACATCAAGTTCGGATATTGTACAGAATTTATCATTATGACAGATAAGGCCTTTACAGAAGCAGATGAAATGGAGTTTAAATCCTACCTGGAGTCCATTGGAGATTCCATCGTATGTGTGGCGGATGAAGACATTGTGAAGATCCACGTTCATACAAATCATCCGGGACTGGCCTTTGAAAAAGGACTCACATACGGACAGTTGTCCCGTATGAAGGTTGACAACATGAGAGAAGAGCATCAGGAAAAGCTGATCCGTGATGCGGAAAAAGTTGCAGCAGAACAGGCGAAAAAAGCGCCTCGCAAGCCGGTTGGGTTTATTGCAGTATCCATCGGAGAAGGGATGAACGAGATTTTCAGAGAACTTGGTGTGGATTATCTGATCGAAGGAGGTCAGACGATGAACCCAAGTACAGAGGATATGCTCACTGCGATCGATGCGGTCAATGCAGATCACATCTTCATTCTGCCAAACAACAAGAACATTGTCCTGGCAGCAAATCAGGCAAAAGATCTGACAAAGGACAAGGATATCATCGTGATTCCGACAAAGACAGTTCCACAGGGAATTACAGCGATCATCAACTATATGCCGGAAGAGGACGTCGATACCAACATGGAGACCATGCTGGAAGAGATCAAGAATGTAAAGACAGGGCAGGTTACGTACGCTGTGCGTGATACCCATATTGACGATAAAGAAATCCATGAAGGAGATATCATGGGAATCGGTGATGCCGGAATCCTTTCTGTCGGTCAGTCTGTAGAGCAGACGACAAAAGAGATGCTTTCTCAGCTTGTGGATGATGATACAGAACTGATCAGTCTGTATTACGGACAGGATGTTCTGGAAGAAGATGCAGAGCGTTTTGCAGGCGAGATTGAAGAGATCTATCCGGATGTAGATGTTGATTTCCACTGCGGCGGACAGCCGATCTACTACTACGTATTATCTGTAGAATAGGAAGTTGTTTCATTTATGAGAGAATCTGAAAGAATCAGCGTCTTAAAAGGCGTTGGTGAAAAAACAGAACAATTATTTATAAAAGCAGGTGTCCATACCATTGGGGACCTGCTTGCGTATTATCCGAGGACCTATGATATCTATGAAGATCCGATTTCCATTGGAGAGATCCAGGAGGGAAAGACAGTCACTGTCACCGGCGCGATCTTCGGGAGGATCCAGGTCAGTCAGAATAAAAAAATGCAGATCACCACACTCTATCTGAAAGACATGACCGGCACTTTGAAAGTGATCTGGTTTCGGATGCCGTTTCTTCGCAATACACTGGGACGGGGAGGCGTGATCACTCTGCGCGGAAGGATTGTGCGCAAAAAGGACGCACTGGTGATGGAGCATCCGGAGATTTTCTATCCCAGTGCCTCTTACGAGGAAAAAAGAAATACAATGCAGCCCGTTTATGCCCTGACGGCAGGACTGACCAATAATGCGGTAAAAAAAGCGGTCGCTCAGGCATTGGAGCAGGTGGAAGGAATCCGGGAATTTCTTCCGGAAGAGCTGATCTGCCGATATCACCTTCTGGATCGAAGAACTGCAATGGAAGGAATCCATTTTCCAGAGACAAAAGAAGAATTCTATGAGGCAAGAAAGCGCTTTGTATTTGAAGAATTTTTGATTTTCGTGCTTTCCCTGCGAATGATCAAGGAACGGGAAGACCGTGCCAAGAATCATTATGGATTCTGTGATCAGCCGAAGGTGGACGAATTTCTTTACGCACTTCCCTATGAACTGACAGGCGCACAGAAGAAAGTATGGCAGGAGATTTTGCGGGATATCTCCGGAGAATCTGTCATGTCAAGGCTGGTACAGGGTGATGTGGGATCCGGAAAAACGATTGTGGCACTTCTTGCTTTGATGTATACCGGCTTAAATGGATATCAGAGCGCGATGATGGCACCCACAGAAGTGCTTGCCAGACAACATTATGAAAATATCAGCGGAATGCTGGAAGCATACGGAATCCCGTTGAAAACGGAGCTCCTTACCGGTTCCATGACAGCAAAGGCAAAACGGGAGGCTTATGCCAGAATTGAAGCGGGAGAGGCAGATATTGTGATCGGAACTCATGCACTGATTCAAGAAAAAGTGCAGTATCAGAATCTGGCGCTGGTGGTAACAGATGAGCAGCATCGTTTTGGAGTCAAACAAAGAGAGACGCTGGCAGGAAAAGGAGTGTTGCCTCACATTCTGGTCATGAGCGCCACCCCGATCCCGCGGACACTGGCAATCATCCTCTACGGAGATCTGGATATTTCAGTCATCGATGAATTGCCGAAAAACAGACTTCCGATCAAAAATTGTGTGGTGGATACCGGATATCGGAATACAGCGTATACATTTATGAAAAAGCAAGTGCAATCAGGCAGACAGTGTTATGTGATCTGTCCGATGGTCGAGGAGAGTGAAGCGCTGGAAGCAGAAAATGTAACCGATTATTCCCAGATGCTTCAGGATATCATGGGTGAGTCTGTCAAAGTAGGGTGTCTTCACGGAAAAATGAAGCAGGCACAAAAAGATGAGATCATGGAAGCATTCGGGAAAAATGAGATCCAGATCCTTGTATCCACGACGGTGATCGAAGTCGGGATTGATGTTCCGAATGCAACAGTTATGATGATCGAAAATGCAGAACGTTTTGGCCTCGCTCAGCTTCATCAGCTCCGCGGCCGGGTAGGAAGAGGAGGACATCAGTCCTACTGTATTTTTATGAGTCCTTCCAAATCAAAAGAAACAAAAGAGCGTCTGGGTATCCTCAATCAGTCCAATGACGGATTTTTTATCGCGGGAGAAGATTTAAGACTTCGGGGACCGGGCGATCTCTTTGGAATCCGGCAGAGCGGTCTGATGGATTTTAAACTGGGAGATGTGTTCCAGGATTCTCTGATCCTAAAACAAGCTGCCGAAGCTGCAGGAGAACTGCTGCGGACGGATCCCGGACTGAAATCAGAAAGAAACCGGCGGCTGGCCGATCGCTTAAAACACTATCTGTCAGATGTGATGTTAGAAATGACACTTTAAAAATACCAGAACTTACCAGATTAAAAATAAAATTCCTCCATATACTATGGATGTAACACAAGCGAACGGAATGCAGACACATGAGACGAGCCGCATCACAATGCAGCAACTTTCATGTCGATGCGGCCCGGGCTTAGGTTATAAAACTACAAAAAGAGGTAACAAAAGAAGTTACGAAAAGGAGGAAATTATCATGGCAAGTCGTTCATCTAATCGAGCAGCAGTACCAGAAGCAAAGGGAGCACTGGACAAATTCAAATACGAGGTAGCAAGCGAGCTTGGAGTACCGCTGTCAGACGGTTACAACGGAGACTTAACTTCCAAACAGAACGGATCTGTAGGTGGTTATATGGTAAAGAAAATGATCGAGCAGCAGGAAAAACAGATGGCCGGTAAATAAGCAGTCACTGTTGCCAATGCGAAATCAGGCGGAAAAAAGCACTTGGGATTGACCTGAGTGCTTTTTTCTGCTAAAATTCAGCATAGTTGAGAAAGTGGAGGTGCGCAATGAGAGTGATCGCAGGAACTGCAAAGAGACTGCAGTTAAAAACTTTGGACGGAATGGAGACCAGACCAACAACAGACAGGATCAAAGAGACACTGTTCAATATGATCGCGCCGTCTGTTTTCGGAAGCGTTTTTCTGGACTTGTTTGCCGGAAGTGGCGGAATTGGCATCGAGGCATTGAGCAGAGGCGCCAAAGAGGCTGTTTTTGTCGAAAAGAATCCAAAAGCGATGGCCTGTGTCAAAGAAAATTTAAACTATACAAAGCTTTCTGAGAAAGCGATGACCATGACGAAAGATGTTCTGACAGCTCTGTATCAGCTGGAAGGCGAGAAAGTGTTTGATTTTGTATTTATGGATCCTCCGTATGATCAGGATCTGGAGAGACAGGTTCTTACGTATCTGTCCGGTTCCGAACTGATTTATGAGGATACCGTGATCATTGTGGAAGCATCAAAGCATACGGACTTTTCTTATCTGGAAGATTTGGGCTTCACACTGATCAAAGAGAAAGAATACAAGACGAACAAGCATGTTTTCATTGAGAAAGCTGGAAAGGAAATGATATGTTAAGAGCCATTTATCCGGGCAGTTTTGACCCTGTTACATACGGACATTTAGATATTATCCGCAGATCCTGTAAAATTGTGGATGAACTGGTTGTCGGTGTGCTGAATAATAATGCGAAAATGCCGTTGTTTTCTGTAGAAGAACGTGTTAAAATGTTAGAGGAAGCGACCAAAGATCTGACAAATGTCAGAATTGTTCCATTTCACGGACTTTTGATAGATTTTGCCCGTCAGATGGATGCCTTTGTGATCATCAGAGGACTTCGGGCAATTACAGATTTTGAATATGAATTGCAGATGTCGCAGACGAACCATAAACTGGAGCCGGATCTGGAGACGATGTTTCTGACTACCAGTATCGAATATTCTTACTTAAGCTCTACAACCGTCAGGGAGATTGCCGCTTATGGGGGAGATGTATCACAGTTTGTGCCAGAAGCGGTAGCAGGAGAGTTGGAAGCGAAGATGAAAGCAAAAAGGAGAGTGTAACTATGAGCAGCCGTATTGAACAGATTATTGAGGAGATTGAAGAGTACATTGACAAAGATTGTAAGTTTCAGCCGTTATCCTCGACAAAGATTATTGTAAATAAAGAACATCTGGATGAGCTTTTGAGAGAACTCAGAATGAAGACTCCGGATGAGATCAAGAGATATCAGAAGATCATCAGCAACCGGGATGCGATCCTTGCGGATGCAAAAGCAAAAGCCGATGCGATGATCGAAGAAGCACAGGTACAGACAACAGAGCTTGTCAGTGAGCATGAGATCATGCAGCAGGCATATGCACAGGCAAATGAGATCGTGACACAGGCGACCGCACAGGCTCAGGAGATCATCGACAATGCAACAATGGATGCAAATGAGATCCGTATGGGTGCGATCCAGTATACCGATGATCTGCTTGCCAATGCAGAGAGTATTATCGGTCATACATTAGACAGCTATACGACAAAATATGACGGACTGATCAACTCCCTTCAGGAGTGTTATGATGTTGTCCGCACGAATCGTGCAGAATTAGAGTCTCCGACTCCGGAAGAAGGACAGGAGTTCTCAGGCGAAGCATAAAAGATATAAGATGCCAAGCAGGCTGGTTACCAGAGCGGTAGCCAGCTTTTGTGTTATGTAGGGAAAGATTGAAAAACCGGCTTTTTGTATCATGCACTGTGTCTGGGCGGCAGCGCATATGCCTCCGAATGCTGTCAGAGAGAGCGCCAAAATGTATTTTACAGGAAAAGAAACGGCAGACATTCCAATCAACTGAATCCCGTTTGTGATTTCCAAAACCGGCAGAAGAATTTGAACCGCCGGAAAGCAGGATGCCAGGTTTTCTGACAGTGCGATCAACACGGAGAAAAGAATCATATAGCCCCCCACTTTTGTGATTGCTTCAAAGCTGTCCATAATGCAGTGATCCAAAATGTCAAAGGACCAGAACGTATTTTTCTGCCAGCCTGAATCCGAAGCCTGAAATGCCTGTTTTCCCTTCAAATACGTTCTTCTCGTAAAAAAGCTGACCAGAATGGGCGCAGCTGTCAGGATCAGGATGGACGGAATCATCAGTTCGCTTTTTCCCAGTGTTTTCCAGACTACAAAATTGAAAATAAAGACCGGACTTGTATTGTTGCAAAAGGAGAGTAGATACGCTCCTTCCTGCGGTGAAATCTGTTTTGTATGTGTCAGGTCTGCGGAAATTTTGGCGCCCATAGGATATCCGCAAAGAAAGCCTGCAATGATCGCAAAGCTCCCGTTTGGAGAGACCCGGAAGATTTTGTTCAGAAGAGGGCCGAACAGGCGGGCAATCAGACGGATGCAGTTGGTGGACATCAGCAGGTTTGTGATGATCAAAAAGGGAAACAGTGTGGGAAAGACCGTATGAAACCATAGCAGCAGACCTTTGCTGGCTCCATTAAATACATCTTTTGGAAATAAAAGCATAAAGGCAAAACAGATCAGAACTCCGATTCCGGCCAGATTTTTTCTCATAGGAAAACTCCGATTCACTTGTTGTTATATGTATATGACGATATGGGACATTTATCAGTGGAAAGTTTTAGAAGAAACCGGCATACGATAATTTGAAACATCCAACGGGAGAAAGTTCTATGCGTCACAGATATATCAGCTATTTTGCGGGAATTTTTCTTCTGGCATTTTTTGCCGTATTAAATACCGGGGTTTTGATTTCTGTCAGTGGATTTCAGAGACTTCAAAAACCGGTGGTATCTCAGCCTGATTTTCGCAGGCAGCCTGTTTCTGAAACCATGCAGGTTTATTTGAAACAGGCTGCAGATCCGGGACGGGACGTGGGACTCTACTGGATGGCAACAGACTTTGAAAACCGCAGATTTCCAGGAAAAGTCTCACCTTCCGGATTTCAGAAGCTGTACCGCCAATGGCGAAACCAAACGGGCTGGGATGCTTATGTGCAATCATGCAGGGCAATCTGGAATGATGTAAAATATTTCCCCATCCCGCAGTCTCTGGATGATACCGAGGATAAGATTTCTTATGTTGATTCCTGGATGTTTGAACGAAATTACGGAGGAAAACGGGGGCATGAGGGAACAGATATTATGGCAGAGAAAAATACGCCCGGGTATTATCCTGTTGTAAGCATGACGGATGGTGTCGTAACCGAAAAAGGCTGGCTGGAAAAGGGCGGCTGGAGGATTGGGATCACGGCACCGACGGGAGCGTATTTTTATTATGCACATCTGGATTCTTATGCGGAGCTTGAGAAGGGAGATTCGGTAAAGGCAGGAGATCTGCTCGGCTATATGGGGGACAGCGGATATGGAGAGGAGGGAACAACGGGGGAGTTTCCGGTGCATCTCCACCTTGGGATTTATCTGAAAGAAGGAACGGAAGAAATCAGTGTAAATCCGTATCCGGTGCTGCGGTATGCAGAAAATGCCAGAATAAAATGTGTGTATTCCAGGTAGTCTTACTATAGGAATTATGGTATAATCATGTTCATGTGGAGGAATGAATATGAATTTACCAAATACATTTGAAGAAAAGATGAAACACCTTTTGGGTGAAGAATATGAGGATTATTTAAAATGCTATGAGGAGCCGCGTCATTACGGACTCCGTGTCAATATAAACAAAATTTCCGTGGAGGATTTCTTGAAAATCGCTCCATGGCCGCTGCGTCCGGTTCCATGGATCTCAAATGGATTTTATTATGACGGAGATCAGATCCAGCCGGCAAAGCATCCGTACTATTTTGCAGGACTGTATTATCTGCAGGAGCCAAGCGCGATGACACCGGCAGACCGACTTTTGATCGAGCCGGGAGACCGGGTGCTGGATGTATGTGCCGCTCCCGGAGGAAAGGCGACAGAGCTTGGGGCAAAGTTACAGGGAAAAGGAGTTCTGATGGCAAATGACATCAGCAATTCCAGAGCCAAAGGTCTGCTGAAGAATATTGAATTATTCGGAATCGGAAATATGCTGGTGCTCAGCGAAGAGCCGGGCAAGCTGACCGAGTATTTTCCGGAATATTTTGACAAGATCCTGATCGATGCTCCGTGTTCCGGAGAAGGAATGTTTCGAAAAGATAAAAAGATGGTCAAAGCATGGGAAGAGCATGGTCCGGAGTTTTTCTCAAAAATTCAGCGAAGTATCATCACGCAGGCGGCATCCATGTTGCGTCCTGGTGGAATGATGCTGTACTCTACCTGTACCTTTGATCCGTCAGAGAATGAGCAGACCATCGAATATCTGCTGGAAGAATATCCGGAGTTTGAGATTTGTGAGATGGCAGGATATGAAGGCTTTGCACCGGGAATGCCGGAAGTGACAGACAGCAAAAACCCAAATCTTGCAAAGACAGTCCGGATTTTTCCGCATCGAATGGAAGGGGAAGGACATTATCTTGCACTGTTGAAAAAGGGGGAAGGCTCTCCGATTGCTCTGAAAGAAAAGGATTCTAAAAAAGGCGGAAAACTGCCGGAAGAGCTGGAAGAGTTTTTCCGGAACGTTTCCTGGAAACCGGAAGCATCAAGACTGGATATCCATGGAGAGAGAGTCTACTATATGCCGAAGGGACTTCCAAAGCTGAACGGTGTCCGCTTTTTAAGAACCGGATTGCTGCTCGGAGAACTTAAGAAAAAGCGGTTTGAACCGAGTCAGGCGTTTGCAATGTCACTGAAAAAAGAAGAGTATGCCAATATTCTGGATTTGTCCGTACAGGATGAACGTGTGATCAAATATTTAAAAGGAGAGACTCTGGATGTAGAAGATCTTGTCTCCCGCAAGGAGAAAGGATGGTATCTGGTCTGTGTGGACGGATATCCGCTCGGATTCGGAAAACTGGCAAACCAGACGCTGAAAAACAAATATCTGCCGGGCTGGCGCTGGCAGTCATAAGGATGAAAAGAGATGAAGATAAGACTGGATAAATATCTCGCAGATATGGGAGTGGGCACAAGAACAGAAGTAAAGCGGGCGATTTCCAAAGGCAGAGTGTCTGTGGATGGCGCTTGTGTGAAAAAGCCGGAAACAAAGATCGATACCGAAGAGACAACCGTTGTATTCGACGGTCAGACCGTCGGCTACACAAAAAAAGAATATTATATGCTGCACAAGCCCGCCGGGGTGATTTCGGCAACAGAGGATGCCAGAGAAAAGACGGTGATCGACCTGATTGTTTCCCGCAAAAGAAAGGATCTGTTTCCGGTAGGACGTCTGGATAAAGATACCGAAGGGTTGCTGCTGATCACCAATGACGGGGAACTGGCGCATCGGCTGCTTTCCCCGAAAAAGCATGTAGATAAGACGTATTATGCGAAAGTGCAGGGGATCGTTACGCAGGAAGATGTCCGTAAATTTGCAGAAGGCGTGGATATCCATGAGAAAAAGCTGACTGCTCCTGCAGTGTTGGAGGTAGTAAAGTCGGGAGAAGTTTCAGAGATTCTTCTGACGATCTGCGAAGGGAAGTTTCATCAGGTGAAGCGGATGTTTGAAGCAGTCGGTAAGAAAGTCATTTATCTGAAGAGGCTCAGTATGGGACCGCTTCAGCTGGATGAAACTTTGATGCCCGGCGAATACCGGGAATTGACAGAGAAAGAGAAGGATACACTATGCTCAGTGGAAAAAAAGCAGTAATTTTTGATATGGATGGGACGCTGACGGATTCCATGTGGATCTGGCCGGAAGTGGACCGGATCTTTTTAAAGAAATACCATCTGACCCCGCCGCCCGGATTCGCCAAGGCATTGGAGGGAAAAAGCTACACAGAGACCGCACAGTATTTTCTGGATGTATTTCCAGAGCTCTCCTGTTCGCTGGAAGATGTGCAAAAGGAGTGGATCGATATGACACTGCATCTGTATCAGACCCAAGTGGAGCTAAAGCCGGGGGCAAAAGGATTTCTGGAATTTTTAAAACAGGAGCAGATCCTGATGGGAATTGCTACGAGCAATGCAAAGGAGCTGGCTCTTGCCGCTCTGGACGCGCTGCAGATCCGGGAGTATTTTTCTTCTGTACGCACCGGATGTGAAGTGAAAAAAGGAAAGCCTGCACCGGATGTTTATCTGAAAGTGGCAGAGGACCTCGGTGTACAGCCGGAAGAGTGTCTGGTATTTGAAGATGTTCCAAAGGGGATCGAAGCCGGGCGCAATGCGGGAATGACAGTGTGTGCAGTGGATGATGCATTCTCGGCAAGTGATGAAAAAGAGAAAAAAGAAAAGGCGGACTATTTTATCCGCAGTTATGATGAGATCCAAGCAAAAACATATGAAAGATGTGGAGTATAAATACATGAGAGAAAGGTTTTTACCAATTTGCAGACAGGATATGAAAGACAGAGGATGGGACCGGGTTGATTTTGTCTATATTACCGGGGATGCGTATGTCGATCATCCATCTTTTGGTCCTGCTGTGATCACAAGACTTCTGGAATCCAGAGGCTATCGGATCGGGATCATTTCCCAGCCGGACTGGAAGGACAAAGACAGTGTGACCATATACGGAGAGCCAAGGCTTGCATTTTTAGTATCTGCCGGCAATATGGATTCCATGGTGAATCACTATTCTGTCTCCAAAAAGCGCAGAAAATCCGATGCCTATACGCCCGGAGGAGTGATGGGCAGGCGTCCGGATTATGCAACCGTGGTCTATGGAAACCTGATCCGTCAGACCTACAAACAGACGCCGGTTATTCTCGGCGGAATTGAAGCGAGCCTTCGAAGGCTTGCACACTATGATTACTGGTCTGACCGGCTGAAACGTTCCGTCCTTCTGGACTCCGGAGCAGATATGATTTCCTACGGGATGGGTGAACACTCGATCGTAGAGATTGCGGAAGCCCTGGATGCAGGAATTGCCGTGTCAGATATCACTTACATCAGCGGGACAACAGTCAAGACAAAATCTCTGGATTCGGTTTATGATGCCGTGATGCTTCCGTCTTTTGAAGAATTAAAAGCGGACAGGCTTTCTTATGCCAGAAGTTTTTACACCCAGTACTGTAATACGGATCCATTTTCCGGAAAACGTCTGGTCGAACCGTATTCCGAACATTTATATGTGGTACAGAACCCTCCGGCAAAACCGCTGACACAGATGGAGATGGATGATGTCTATGCACTGCCGTTTACCCGCTGTGCCCATCCGGATTATGAAAAACTGGGAGGAGTTCCGGCGACCGCAGAGATCAAGTTCAGTCTGATCAGCAACAGGGGCTGTTTTGGCGGATGCAGCTTCTGCGCACTGACCTTCCACCAGGGGCGGATCGTACAGACACGAAGTCACGAATCTCTGCTGCAGGAGGCAAAGGAGATCACGCAGGATCCTGATTTTAAGGGATATATCCATGATGTGGGCGGACCGACTGCAAATTTCCGGCATCCATCCTGTGAAAAGCAGATGACCAAAGGCGTGTGTAAGACAAAGCAGTGTCTGTTCCCGACACCTTGCAAAAACCTGAATGCAGATCACAAAGACTATGTAGCACTTCTGCGAAAGCTGAGAAAAGTTCCGAAAGTGAAGAAAGTCTTTATCCGTTCCGGAATTCGTTTCGACTATCTGCTGGCGGACGCAGATGATACGTTTTTGAAAGAATTATGTGAGTATCATGTCAGCGGACAGTTAAAGGTGGCACCGGAACACGTTTCAGATCCGGTTCTTTCTATGATGGGAAAACCGGCCAACAATGTGTATGAGACCTTTACGAAAAAGTTTTATGCCATGAACCAGAAAATCGGAAAAGAGCAATATCTGGTGCCGTATCTGATGTCCTCTCATCCGGGATCGACGTTAAAAGAAGCAGTGGAACTGGCAGAATACTGCAGAGATCTTGGATATATGCCGGAGCAGGTGCAGGATTTCTATCCGACTCCGTCTACAATTTCTACCTGTATGTACTATACCGGTGTGGATCCGCGGACAATGAAACCGGTCTATGTTCCGAAAAATCCGCATGAGAAAGCCCTGCAGAGAGCGTTGATCCAGTATCGGAATCCGGAAAACTATGATCTGGTTGCAGAGGCGCTGAAAAAAGCCGGCAGAACAGATCTGATCGGATTTGAAAAGAATTGTCTGATCCGCCCGCGCAGATTGAAAAAGGAACAGCCTGTCAAAACGGGCAGACCAAAACAGAAGAAAAAGACCATACGGAATGTACAGAAAAAGAAGACAGAAAAGAGGCGTGGAAGATGAAAATTGCAGTGATCACCGGGGCATCCTCCGGTATGGGGCGGGAGTTTGTCCGCCAGATTCCGCATTTCTATATGAACCTGGATGAATTGTGGATCATTTCACGCAGAAAAGACCGACTGGAAGCGATCGCGAAGACCTGTTCGGTTCCGGTCCGCATCTTTGCAGGAGATCTGACAGATCCGATGTTTCTTCAAACGGTCAAAGATACACTGCAGCGTCTAAGACCCGATATCCGGATGCTGGTGAATGCAGCAGGCTTCGGAAAAAGCGGTACTGTTTTGGATATCGCAAAAGAAGAGTGGCCCGCACAAAGTGAGATGGTGCGTCTCAACTGCGAGGCATTGACAAACATGACGCTTTTGTGTGCGCCCTATCTGTCACAAGGAAGTCGGATCCTGCAGATTGCATCTGCTGCGGCATTTGCTCCGCAGCCCCAGTTTGCGGTTTATGCAGCCACCAAATCTTATGTACTCAGCTTTTCCAGAGCTCTTGGCGCAGAGTGGAAGAAAAAAGGAATCTATGTCACTGCAGTCTGCCCGGGACCTGTGGACACAGAATTTTTTGAGCGGTGCGGGCAACCTGAAAATCCGCTCAAAAAAATGACAATGGCAAAGGCTCCAAACGTAGTAAAACAGGCACTTCTGGATGCGAGACGAAAAAAAGCAGTCTCAATCTTCGGGTTCTGGATGAGGGCACTGTACATACTGGTCAGGATCGTTCCGGTCAGTTGGATTTTTAAACGTACAGACCATTGGAAAAAAGTAGGAGAGAAGAACAAATGAAGCGAATCGAAAAAGGAACTCCAGGTTATCTGGATTATAAGAAAAAAGTAGAAATCATCCGGACTGTGATTTATTTTCTGCTCGTAGCTGCCATTTTTACACTGGGCTACGTACAGACAAAAACAAGAAGCAATCTTCTGACAGTGGTGGCAATTCTTGGCTGTCTTCCTGCCGCAAAAGCGCTGGTGGGAGTTATCACCAGGTTTCCTTATGCTTCTGTAGATCAGAAGCTGGTTCATGAGGTTGATACAAAAGCACCGCATACGACCAGAGTATACGATCTTGTCCTGACAACCCGTGAAAAAATCATGCCGGTGGAGTGTGTGGTGATCTCCAACGGAACGGTATTTGGATACACAGACAGCAAAAAGGTCGATTTAAACGTCCTTTCCAAACATATCAGGGATATGATGACGCAGAATCGTCTTTCGTATTCCACTGTGAAATTTTATCAGGATTATAAGGTTTTTCTCTCCAGGATCGAAGGACTGGAATCGATCGCCATGGTAGAAAATGCCAAAATAAACGGAGAGGAAGAAGCGCAGACCAGACAGCTTCTTTTAAACCTCACCATGTAATGAGGAGTTACAAAACATGCAGGAAATCAAGATTACAGAACAGGAAGCCGGGCAGCGGTTTGACAAGCTGCTTTGCAAATACTTAAATAAAGCCCCGAAGAGTTTTTTGTACAAAATGCTCCGGAAAAAAATATTACGCTGAACGGGAAAAAGGCGTCCGGCAATGAAAAGCTGGCAAAGGGCGACTGTGTAAAATTATTTTTATCAGATGAAACGATCCAAAAATTTTCGGAAGCGTTTTCCGGCTATACAAATGTCAGTCTGGACATTCTCTATGAGGATGCGGATATTATTCTGATCAATAAGCCTGTGGGGATGCTCTCCCAGAAAGCAGCAAGGTCAGACGAGTCTTTGGTGGAGCATCTGATTTCTTATCTGATCCAGAGCCATGCACTGACAGAGGAGGATCTCCGGACATTCAGACCTTCCATCTGCAACCGTCTGGACCGCAATACAAGCGGAATTGTAGCGGCAGGGAAAAGCATGGCAGGACTGCAGTCACTCAGCCAGATGTTTCATGATCGCACCATTGGAAAATATTATCTCTGCCTGACAGCGGGAATCATCGAAAAACCGAGCCGGGTAGAAGGATGGCTTTTTAAGGACGAGCGCACCAACAAAGTAGAAATACTGTTTCAGGAAAGACCTGGAAGTGCACGGATCATCACCGAATACCGTCCGATAAAGTCCCATGACGGTGTAACGCTTTTAGAAGTGCATCTGATCACCGGAAAGACCCACCAGATCCGTGCCCATCTGGCTTCGGTCGGACATCCGCTGATTGGAGACCACAAATACGGAGCATCGCAGATCAACCGGGAATACGAGCAGAAATATCACTTGCAGTCACAGCTTCTTCATGCTGCCAGACTGCAGTTTCCGGTATGTACGCAAACCTTATGCAACGTATCCAAGAAAGAGTTTTACAGCGCCGCTTCCGAAACAGTTTTACAGGATTGCAGCCGAAAAAGGGGTGTTGTAATGGGAACCTGGAATTCAAGGGGACTTCGTGGTTCTACCCTGGAAGATATGATCAATTACACAAATACCCGGTATGAAGAAATGGGACTGGCGCTGATCCAGAAGGTGCCGACCCCGATCACTCCGGTTCGGATTGACAAGGAACGGCGTCATATCACACTTGCCTATTTTGACAAGGTCAGCACCGTGGATTATATCGGAGCTGTTCAGGGAATTCCCATTTGTTTTGACGCAAAAGAGTGTGCCGCAGATACATTTCCGCTTCAGAATGTTCACGAGCATCAGGTTTCTTTTATGGAGAAGTATGAAAAACAGCAGGGGATTTCTTTTCTGATTATTTATTACAGTCAGAAAGAAACGTTGTATTACATGAGATTTGAAGAACTTTTGAAATTCTGGAAACGGGCACAGTCCGGCGGGCGCAAAAGTATCCGGTTTGAAGAACTTTCCCCGGAATATTTTATGGCTTTGAAAAATCATTGTTTTGTCCCGTATCTGGATTATATTCAAAAAGATTTGGATGACAGGGATTGACAGAAGAAATGAAAGTTCGTATAATTACAGAATGATTTAATGTATTAGCATAGTAAAGTGAAAGGGTGTTATGAATTATGGAACAAAAGTTACATACTCCCGAAGGAGTTCGAGATATTTACAGTAATGAATGCAGAGCAAAGCTGGCAGTACAGGATAAACTTCATCAGGTGCTGCATCTTTACGGATATCAGGATATTCAGACTCCGACTTTTGAATATTTTGATGTGTTCCGCAAAGAGATCGGAACGATTTCATCCAGAGAGCTGTATAAGTTTTTTGACCGGGAGGGGGATACACTGGCACTTCGGCCGGATATCACTCCTTCGATCGCAAGAGCGGCAGCAACCCTGTTTGAGACCGAAGACTTTCCGATCCGTCTTTGTTATGTGGGAAGTACCTTTATCAATCACAGCAGTTATCAGGGACGCTTAAAAGAGAGTACACAGCTTGGTGCTGAGCTGATCGGAATCGATTCTGTGGAAGCAGATGCCGAGATGATCGCCATGGTCGTAGATGGTCTGAAAAAAGTAGGACTCAAAGAATTTCAGGTGAATATCGGGCATGTGGATTTCCTGCAGAGCCTCATGGAAGCTACAGGACTTTCAAAAGAGCAGCAGGAAGAAATCTATAATCTGATCGCAAACCGGAATTTCTTTGGAGTCGAGGAACTCTTAGAGCAGGCGGATGCCTCCCCGGAATTAAAAGAGACGTTCCGTCTGCTTCCGGAGTTCGCAGGAGATGTGGATGTGCTGAAAAAGGCCGTTGAGCATGCACCTACCGATCAGGCAAAACAAGCGGTGGGACGGCTTTTGAAGATTTATAAACTGCTTGCATTGTATGGGGCTGATGATTATGTGACCTTTGATCTGAGTATGAGCGGTCATTATGGATACTATACCGGGATTGTATTTCGGGCCTATACTTACGGAACCGGTGATGCCATTGTGACAGGCGGACGTTATGACCATCTTCTGGAAAAGTTTGGAAAGCAGACGCCGTCGATCGGATTTGCCATTATCATTGATGAGCTGCAAAACGCTCTGTCCAGACAGAAGATCACTGTGGAGACCGGTCACAACAATCTCATCGTCTATACCGATGCCACAGAAAAATGGGCCATTGCACTGGCAAAAGATTTCCGTGAAAAAGGAAATACATGGAACTTTTGAAACGGACTGAGGAAGATTCAAAGAGACCTTTATCGCTTACGGAAAACGGACACATGCGGTCAGCATGCTGTATTTGAACGAGAATCTGACGATTGACATGGTAAACCTCTCTACCGGAGAAGAAAAGAAGGTAAATGCCAGAAAAAAAAGCGAAAGCGAGGGAGAACAGATGAAATATTTAACCTTTGCCCTGACCAAGGGACGCCTGGCAAGTAAAACACTGGAGATGCTGGAACAGCTTGGAATCACCTGTGAAGAAATGAAAGAGAAGGATTCCAGAAAACTGGTGTTTGTCAATGAAGAATTAAAATTAAAGTTTTTCCTCGCAAAAGGGCCGGATGTTCCGACTTATGTCGAATATGGAGCAGCAGATATCGGAGTTGTCGGCAAAGATACGATCGTGGAAGAAGGACGCAACGTACATGAGGTACTGGATCTTGGATTCGGCTCCTGCAGAATGTGTGTATGCGGGCCACAGGATGCCAAAGAGCTTTTGGAGCATCGTGAGGTGATCCGCGTGGCAACCAAATACCCAAAAATCGCAAAGGACTATTTTTATAATAAGAAGCATCAGACCGTAGAGATCATCAAGATGAACGGCTCCATTGAGCTGGCACCGATCGTCGGGCTTTCTGAAGTGATCGTTGATATTGTGGAGACGGGATCCACCTTAAAGGAAAACGGACTGACGGTGCTTGAAGAAGTGTGTCCGCTTTCTGCGCGCATGATCGTAAATCCAGTCAGCATGCGGATGGAGAATGACCGGATCCGTGATCTGATTGGAAGGATCCGAAATCTTTTGGAGGGGGAAACAGTATGAGAATTGAACGATTAGATGAAACAACCAGAAAAAATCTGCTCGAAGATCTGCTCAAAAGAAGTCCCAACAGTTATGGAACGTATGAAGCAAGTGTCCGCGAGATTCTGGATGAAGTAAAAAACAGACGTGACGAAGCCGTGTTCGCTTATACGGAAAAATTTGACGGTGCAGCACTTAATGCGGATAATATTCAGGTAACAGAAGAAGAGATTCAAAAAGCCTATTCCCAGGTGGATTCCTCTCTTCTGAATGTCATCCGAAAATCACTGAAAAATATCGAATCCTATCATGCAAAACAGATGCAGTACAGTTGGTTTGACAGCAAACCGGACGGTACGATCCTAGGACAGAAAGTGACGCCGCTTCAAAGGGTTGGTGTGTATGTACCGGGAGGAAAGGCTGTTTATCCGTCTTCTGTTCTGATGAATATCGTTCCCGCAAAAGTGGCTGGTGTGGATGAGATCATTATGGTCACGCCGCCGGGAAAAGACGGTAAAGTCAATCCGGCAACGCTGGTTGCGGCAAAAGGAAGCGGGTGTGGATGCAGTCTATAAAGTGGGCGGTGCACAGGCAATCGCAGCACTTGCTTATGGAACCGAGAGCATCCCGAAAGTGGATAAGATCGTGGGACCGGGCAATATCTATGTAGCACTTGCCAAAAAAGCAGTGTACGGTCATGTCAGCATTGATTCGATCGCAGGACCGAGTGAGATCCTTGTTCTTGCAGATGAGACTGCCAATCCACGTTACGTGGCAGCGGATCTTCTGTCCCAGGCAGAACATGATGAGCTGGCATCTGCAATTCTTGTGACGACCAGTGAAGAACTGGCAGAAGAAGTATCCCGGGAAGTGGACGGATTTGTAAAAGAGCTCTCCAGAGGCGAGATCATTCAGAAATCTCTGGATAACTATGGGCATATTCTGATCGCCGAGACGCTGGATGACGCGATCGACGCTGCAAACGAAATCGCATCTGAGCATCTGGAAATCGTGACAAAAGATGCATTTACCGTGATGACCAAGATTCGCAATGCGGGTGCCATCTTTATCGGAGAATACAGCAGTGAGCCTCTTGGAGATTATTTTGCAGGACCAAATCATGTCCTTCCGACAAACGGGACTGCCAAATTCTTCTCTCCGTTGTCTGTAGATGACTTTTTGAAAAAATCCAGCATTATTTCTTACTCAAAAGAAGCACTGGAAGCCGTACATCAGGACATCGAGCAGTTTGCAACAGTAGAACAGCTCACGGCACATGCAAACTCCATCCATGTCCGCTTTGAAAAGAGGGATTAAAAATGAAGCAGCGCGCAGCAACAATCGAACGAAAAACAAAAGAGACGGACATTTCTCTGACGATCAATCTGGATGGAACCGGGGAAAATGAGATTGCAACCGGAATTCCGTTTTTTGATCATATGCTGAATGGATTTGCCAGACATGGTCTGTTTGATCTGAAGGTGCACGTAACAGGAGATCTGGAGGTGGATTCCCATCATACGATCGAGGATACCGGCATTGTATTGGGGCAGGCAATCGCAGCAGCACTGGGAGAAAAGAAAGGAATCAAGCGTTACGGAAGCTTTCTGCTTCCGATGGACGAGACACTCGCCATGTGTGCAGTAGACTTATCCGGTCGCCCTTACCTGAATTATCAGGCAGAGTTTACAGTGGAAAAACTGGGAACTCTGGATACAGAAATGATCCGTGAATTCTTTTATGCAGTCTCTTACAGCGCAGCGATGAACCTGCATTTAAAGATCGTAGACGGAGGGAACAATCACCATATGGCAGAAGCCTTGTTCAAGGCATTTGGAAAGGCTCTGGATATGGCAACCATGGAGGAACCACGTATGAACGGGGTATGGTCTACGAAAGGCAGCTTATAAAGGAGAACAAAACGATGAGTTATAAAAGATTGATCCCCTGTATCTTTATTTACAGGGAAAAGCAATAAAATGGTTTGATGATAAAGAAGTCGTCTCAGACGATGTGATCGGGCTTGCAAAGCAGTACTGTGACAAAGGGGCAGATGAGCTGATCGTATTCGATCTGTCCAATACGGATGACGAGCATGATGAAGCGATCGATCTGATGAAAAAAGTAAACCGTGCCATCAGTATTCCAATGGTTGCAGGCGGAAATGTACGCAGACAGGAAGACGTGAAAAAGATTCTGTACACCGGTGCAAAACGGGCAATCCTGAATTTTTCCAAACCGCTGTCGTTTGAACTGATCGAAGAAGTATCCAAACGATTTGGAAAAGAACGGATCGCAGTATCTTTAAATGATTTTGATGCTTTGTTCAAACAGCAGCATCTGATCGACAAATTCAGTTCCGAGATTATTTTCATGCATCGCCTGGATCTGCTTTCTGTGATGAATATCACAGAGATTCCGTGCGTTGTTCTGACTGATACAATGGAACAGGAAGAGATTTTAAAAATCTTAAAATGCAAGGGTGTCAAGGGCGTTTCCGGTATGCTGATCAGCGAACCTGCACTTGATATCGATGCATTCAAAAATCATTGCATTTCTGAAGGAATTCAGATGACTTCTCTGGAAAGTACGATGAGTTTTTCTGATTTCACGCTGAATACGGACGGACTTCTTCCAGTTGTTGTACAGGATTATAAGACCAACGAGGTTCTGATGATGGCCTACATGAATGAAGAAGCATTTGAGCATACACTCAAATCTGGAAAAATGACCTATTACAGCAGAAGCAGACAGTGCCGCTGGGTAAAAGGAGAAACCTCCGGACATTATCAGTATGTAAAGGCGCTGTCAGCCGACTGTGACAACGATACGTTGCTGGCCAAGGTAGAGCAGATCGGAGCGGCCTGCCATACCGGAAATCATACTTGCTTTTATCGGCAGATTGTAGGAAATGAGTACGATTCTAAAAATCCGCTTCAGGTTTTTGAATCTGTATATGCAACGATTGCAGACAGAAAGCAGCATCCGAAGGAAGGATCTTATACCAACTATCTGTTTGATAAGGGGATTGACAAGATTCTGAAAAAGGTGGGAGAAGAAGCAACAGAGATCGTGATCGCTGCCAAGAATCCGAACCCGGAAGAGATCAAATATGAGATTTCTGATTTTCTGTATCATGCCATGGTACTCATGGTGGAACGCGGTGTCACATGGGAAGATATCGTAAAAGACTGGCAGACAGATAAGTTCTAGTTCTTAAAAAAAGACATATGATGGGGGTAAGAAGCCCGTCATATGTCTTTTTTACAGGAGGAACCTTTATGAACGAATCAGAAGCACGCCGAAGAGAACTGCTCAGACAGACACGCAGACTTTATCATGAGACAGGCAGAAGCACGCCTGTGATTCATCCGAGATATGGAAATCTTACAACTTCTGTCACAGAGGACGATGCAGCAGAGGATCACTCTTTTTTGTTTCGTCTGGGACTTTCCATCCTTTGTTTTGCCTGTTTTGTCTGGATGGATTATGGCAAGATCGAGGTGGCAGAAGTCAACAGCGGCAGGATCTTAAATGGGATTGAGAAGCAGATTACACCGAAGGAAATGAAAGAAGAATTAATTCAGGTATGGAAAGCATTGTAGGAATGTGGTATTCTGTTACCGGAGGTTGAACTATGGCATACCAAAGAAGAAAAGAAGATTTGACAGAAAAAAGGTCGTTCTGGTAGAACGAACGATCTGTATCCTGATTTTGCTCGCTTTGCTGGCACTTGCAGGACGGTGGATCGCAGGACAGCTGTCAAAAGAAGATTCGCAGAAAAAAAAGCAGACAAAGACGCAGACTGATAATACGGCTCAAAAGGAAGATAAAACTGAAGCGGAAAATACGCAGACTCCGGTCTATGATTTCGTATGCAGTGACGGCACCTTATCAGCAGAATTTCAGCAGACACTCTCTGATCGTGCAAAAGAAGATAAAAAAGTACAAAAGATTCTTGCAGATTCCCGCAATTATCCGGTGAGTATGCTGGAGCTTCTGGCAAAAAATGCAGAGACAACAGATTTCGTGGCAGATTATCCGGAGAAGAAAGATGAGGCACCTGCTGAATCCATCGGAGAAGTAAAAGAAGGTGAGATTCCGCTCTTGATCCAGTGGGATGAACGGTGGGGGTATATTCATTATGGAGATGGAATCATAGCGAACAGTGGATGTGGTCCGACAGCGCTTGCTATGGTAGCTGCAGGACTCACCGGAGATAACAGTATTACCCCGTATAAGATCGCATCCTATGCAGGCGCCAACGGATATTATGTGGCAGGCTCCGGAAGCAGCTGGAGTCTGATGACGGAAGCCGCTTTGAATTTTGGAGTAGCAGGAACAGAGATTGCATTGTCAGAAAGCTCTGTCACAGAAGAATTGAATGCAGGACATCCGATCATCTGCAGTATGAAGCAGGGCGATTTCACAACAGACGGACATTTTATCGTGCTGACAGGCATGGCAGACGGTAAGATTCAGGTGCATGATCCAAACAGTAAAGAACGAAGCAGCCGTACCTGGGATTATGCGACACTGGAACCACAGATTGAGAATTTGTGGAGTTTTACGAAATTATAATATTTTTTACGCAGGAGATGTAACAGCATGAAATTAAAAAACACAGTCCGGGAATTTGCAGTGATCACATTTGCCATGCTGATTGTATCGGCAGCCGTTTATTTTTTATGGTTCCCAGTAAAATCGTCATGGGAAGTATTTCCGGTCTGGCGCTGGTATTTTCCCAGCTCACCGGGATTTCCATGTCGATCCTTACGTTCTTTCTAAATGCCATTTTGCTTGTGATCGGATTTTTGCTGATTGGGAAGGATTTTGGGGCGAAGACAATTTACACTTCGATCCTGCTTCCAATCTTTCTCTGGATCTTTGAACGATTGATTCCGGTCACAGAATCCGTTACAGGCAATCAGGTATTTGATCTTGTTACGTATACTCTGATCGTAGCGCTTGGACAGGCCATGTTGTTTCATGTCAATGCCTCTTCCGGCGGGTTAGATATTGTGGCAAAAATTCTCAATAAATTTGCACACATGGAACTTGGAAAAGCTGTCATGCTGTCCGGATTTGTAACAGCAATGACATCTATCCTGGTGTATGACGTACCGACACTCATTGTCAGTCTGCTTGGAACGTATGCAAACGGTATGGCTGTGGATTATTTTATTGATGGATTTAATAAGCGAAAACGGGTGTGCATCATTTCTGATGATTATAAGGAAATACAGAATTATATCATCCATGATCTGAAACGCGGTGCCACCCTCTATGTCGCCCAGGGCGCCTATGATGAAAAACACCGTACAGAACTTGTGACGATTCTTGCACAGCAGGAGTACCGGCTGCTTCTCAACTATCTGCACACCACAAAAAAGGACGTGTTTGTAACCGTTTCAACTGTCAATGAAGTGATCGGACAGTGGAATGCAAAGTAACAGGAAAACAAAAGCAAATCAATCCCCCACACCGAAATCGGTTTTTTCATACAGGACTTCCACAGACGGATCTTCCAGAAGGTCGGCATATTTTTGCATAAACCAGTCAACCAGTTCCTGATCCCGTTTGACGTCCGTGCTGTTGTTCGTAAACACATTGACAGTTCCCAATTCAAAATGTGTCTTTAACATCCGAATATCATAATCGATCATTTCTTTGTCTGGCCTTTGATGCCGACCATCAGGCAGGGTGAATCAAAGTATTTGCGGACTTCTTCCGGAGAGTCAAAATCTGCATGCTTATTTAAATACTCCTCCCGGAAGGTTTTATCAAATGTTTCCACACCAATTTTAAAAGTAATGGGAATTCCCATATAATCCCGCATTTTCTGCAGATGTTTCCGGTACATCCAGTGGGATTCAAAAAACAGACAGTGGATCTGCTTTTCCGCAATAATTTCTTTGATCATTTTCAGAGTCTCTTCGGGAAGCTCAAAACAGCTTCCCGAATTGATGACTTCCAATACACCGAGTTCTCCGGTGACATGGGAGAGGACTTCCTGATTCAGAGCGTTCATTTCCTGAACATCCCGTGAATTATCCTCAATATAATCACAGAAACGGCATTTTCCCCAGGCACAGGGTCTGCCTTTTAACAGCACGATTTCCCGCGGATTTTTATTTGTAATCTTATTGTATCTTTCCATGAATATTCTCCTTACTTATTTACTGCTGCTTTAACGGAAGAAGGAAGCAGTGCCAGAAGTACGGCTGTCAGTGCCAGAACGATCGCTCTGTCTGCATAGTCGGTCAATCCCTGAACCATGCATACACTTGCAGTCAGCCCCAGACCAAGATGATGGAACAGCTGCACCAGAAGTGTAGATCCGGACGAGGTGATTCCACCGAATACGATTGCAGTAATAGAAGAGCTGACCAGCGTTCCCGGAATACTGATCATTCCGGCTCCAAACAGGATTTTTCCCAGATCTTTTCCGCCATGAGGCGGTATTTTCCGGAAAACAAAACCGGCCATACATCCGGTGATCATCTGGACCGGAAGGTAATAAAGCGCGTAAATATCAGTTGTCACGCCTCCGATCAGATTACTGACGATTCCGGGAATCATTCCATAAAAAGGCCCCATCACAGCGGCCGCAAACACCGTTCCAAAAGAATCCAGATAAATCGGAAGGCGAAGCAGCAGTGCGATCTGACCTCCGATCAGGTTGATCACCGAACAAAGGGCGAGGATACAAAGTTTATTGGTTGAAAATTTTCTCATAATACGTCTCCTTTCATGATCTGTTCCAGCATGGGCAGGCTTGTTTTGTCTGGTACACCAAGAACTCTGTCAAAAAACATCTGCATAAATGACAATGGAGATGTCCTGGTCAGAATATAGCTGTTTTTATGTCCTTTCCAGAAGTCAAATCTGTCTACAACGCTCTGTCCGATACACAGACCTTCCGTTGCAATTCTCGTACAGGCTTCCATTCCGCTGCAGAGAGTACGGTCGATAAAGTAAGCGACTGCAAGCGGATCATTGATGACACAGCCGATGATTCCTTCCTGTTTCCAGTGAAAATCAAAATAGAACCGGGTAATATTTCGGATACGTTCGCCCATCTGCGGATTCACACAACACATATATTCTAAAATGTCAGGAGTCAGGACGATTTTTCTTGTCACATCCAGTCCCACCATGTGAATCTGTTTGTCCTGTAAAACAGGCAGTTCTTCAAATGCACGATATACAATTTCTGCGGCATGCGGATCGCACCAGTAGTTGTACTCTGCGACCGGAGAGCAGTTTCCATGGCTCTGGCAGCTGCCGCCCATACTGATCAGTTCTCCAAGACCGGCAAGACTGTCAGGATCATTTTGAACCAGTCTGGCCAGGTTTGTCAGAGGTCCCAGAGCAATGATCGAAACCGGCTCCTCCTTTTGGGCAGCTTCATGCAGTGTACGGGCAAGAAAGCCCACACCATCCGTATTGATTGTTCCATCTGTGATTTCGGGGTAATGAGATTCGCCGAGACCGTCTTCCCCGTGGGTATCCATAGCATCCACATAAGGACGGACAAGCGGCAGTTCTTCTCCAAGATAAACAGGAATGTCCGGTCGGTTCATCCAGTGCAGAACTTTTTGCGCATTTGACGCGCCTTTTTTTGCCGGTACATTTCCAGAGACAACTGTGATCCCTAAAATCTCAAGTTCCGGTGATCGCAGCGCCAGCATCAGGGCGAGTGCGTCATCGATCCCGGGATCGCAGTCAATGATGACTTTTTTTGCATTCATTCTCCAATCTCCTTTACTTTTTATTCCGTGGCAAAGACCACCTTACGAGATACTTGGTTTTTTATACTGGGAAGTTCACGAACCAGTCCAGAGGGCAAAATGCACCTCTGATTTGATAAATGCGAGGTAGAGTATAGCATACCGGAATCTGACTGTACAGAGTTTTCGGGAAAATAATTGAAAAAAATTCACGTAAAGTTCATGTTTATCCTGTATGCTATTGGAAGGAACGCATGATAAGGAGGGATTTCATGTCCAACACAACGAAACAGGCCCTGGAAGCATCTTTAAAGAAAGTAATGCTTCAAAAACCTCTGGACAAGATTACGATTTCTGATATCACATCGGATTGCGGAATCAGCAGGATGGCTTTTTATTATCACTTTAAAGATATTTACGATCTGGTTGAATGGTCCTGTCTGGAGGATGCAAAAAGAGCGCTGCAGGGGAAAAAGACCTATGATACATGGCAGGAAGGCATCCTGCAGATTTTTGAAGCAGTTTTGGAAAACAAGCCGTTTATTCTCAATGCATACCATTCTGTCAGCAGGGAACAGATTGAAAATTATCTGTTTCATCTGACCTATGATCTGCTGAAAGCAGTTGTGGAAGAGAAAACAGCCGGAATGCAGATTCGGGAGGAACAGAAAGAATTTATCGCAAATTTTTACAAATATAGTTTTGTGGGAATCATGCTGGACTGGATCAAACAGGGCATGAAGGAGGACTACAGTGAAATTGTAGACAATATGGCGCTGACGCTACATGGCAGTATTACGAATTCCGTCCAGAATTTTTTATCAAAAACCGATCCGTGATAAAAATTTTATCAAACGTCCTGATTTGTAAATTGAATTTCATGAATAAAAATCATAGTATATGGGCAGAAACAAAGATATCCGATCTGAATCGGACGACATTTCTGGAAAGGTGGTCATTACTATGGCAAAAAAACACGTTGGGATTGGAATTGCTGCGATCGCTGCAGGTGCAGGAGCTGCCACATATATGAAGAAAAAATCTCAGAAAAAGCAAAAGAAGGCACAGATGGATGCCCGGTATCAGGATTACCGGAACACAGAACGCGGAAAACAGGTAGAAAAAATAAAAAAGGGATCTATTATTCAAATGGAAATTATGAAGCATTTGCCAGACCGGAAAAACCGGAGGGGGTGGAAGAGAAGAGTGCTTATATCGTAGGAAGCGGGCTCGCCTCTCTTGCAGCTGCCTGCTTCCTGGTAAGAGACGGACAGATGCCGGGAGATCATATCCATATCCTGGAAGCAATGGATATTGCAGGAGGCGCATGTGACGGTATCTTCGATCCGACCAGAGGTTACGTGATGCGCGGAGGACGTGAGATGGAAAATCATTTCGAATGTCTGTGGGATCTGTTCCGCAGTATTCCGTCGCTGGAAGTGCCGAATGCATCCGTTTTGGATGAGTTTTACTGGTTGAACAAGCACGATCCGAATTACTCTCTTTGCCGGGCAACTGTCAATCGCGGAGAAGATGCCCATACAGACGGCAAATTTAATTTAAGCCAGAAGGGCTGCATGGAGATCATGAAGCTGTTCCTGACTCCGGATGAAGATCTGTATGATAAGACGATCGAGGATGTTTTTGATGAAGAAGTCTTTGACTCTACATTCTGGCTTTACTGGAGAACGATGTTTGCTTT
>ENA-OQIF01000197-OQIF01000197.1-human-gut-metagenome-genome-assembly--contig:-NODE-197-length-31292-cov-5.759698_pt1 | contig 31292 bp, 16 predicted proteins | sample MGYA00242574_ERZ504738 | MGnify/ENA primary metagenome ERZ504738 (study PRJEB26092, sample SAMD00036437) | human gut metagenome | host: Homo sapiens | study: EMG produced TPA metagenomics assembly of...
ACTTTGAGGGATACCATCAGCAAGACAGCATTGATGGCAAAGTAAGTGTATTGAACCGGGAATCCGGTAGCGAAATAAACAATAGAGGCAATGCCCGGTACTCCACCGGTGGTGATGTCGTTAGGAAGCAGGAAGAGAGTCCATCCGATGCCGTAAAGGATCATTCCCAAGGCAATCATTAAGTAGTCTTTCGTTTCTCTGATTACTCCCTGTTTAGAGGGCTTTGATATTTTCATCTTCATGGATGGGTTGTGTAGTCTTATAATCGGACACGGATTTCACGAACCGGCCGGCTTTGTGTAGCGAACTAACTGCCGGATGACTCGTGAAACCCGTGTCAAAAAGAAGTTTTATTATTTTGCGAAAGCGTGTCTGTAACCTTTCACCTTGTTCCATGCTCCACGAGTAAAGTCGGGGATAGCTACCGGGGCAGAGCTGTTTTCGATAGAAAGCTTGGTCAGGTCGGCCATACAGCACCATTCTGCAAGGTCATAAACGTCCATATCCAAAGGAAGACCGTTGCGCAGACAGTAAACCAGACGATAGTCCATGATGTAGTCCATACCGCCGTGTCCGCCTACTTTCTTGGCAGTTTCTTCCAGTTCTTTGTGGATCGGATGTTTGTATTTGTCCATCAACGCTTTTTTAACGTCAGCCGGTACAGAACCGTGTGCATTTAGCTTTTCGTGGTTAGGTACATCGTTTGAAGCGATCTGAGTCGGACGCATGCAATATTCTTCGATAGGATATTTGCTTGCATAGCCGTCAGCACCTACTACCTGATACATACGGCTGTAAGGACGCGGAGTCATCACGTTGTGCTGAATCAGGATAGTCTTACCTTTTTCTGTACGGATCAATGTAGAAGTCTGGTCACCGTTCTGGAAGTCTTTCACTTCTTTGCCGGTTGTCTTTTTGATGTATGCCGGACCGTTTACAGCTTTGGTATCCATAGATACGAGGTAGTTCATTTTGTCACCACGGTGAATGTCGAGCAGCTGGCAAGCCGGGCCCATGCCGTGAGTAGCGTATACATCGCCACGGTGGTTCTGGTTGTAATCCATACGCCAGTTGTTCCAGTAGTACGGCCAGAAGTCTTCAAGGTTGTGGATGTAAGCACCTTCTGTGTGCAGCACTTCACCGAATACACCCTGTTGAGCCATGTTCAGGGTAGTCAGTTCAAAGAAGTCGTATACACAGTTTTCAAGCTGCATACAGTGTTTGCGAGTTTTCTCTGAAGTGTTGATCAAAGCCCAGATTTCATCCAGCGTCATTGCCGAAGGAACTTCAATGGCAACGTGTTTGCCATGTTCCATAGCGTAGATAGCCATCTGTGCGTGATGTTTCCAGTCTGTTGCGATATAAACGAGGTCGATATCTTTACGTTCGCAAAGTTTTTTCCAGGCGTCTTCACTTCCGGAGTAAGAAGCTGCTTCCGGTAAGTTTGCTTTTGTCAGGATTTTCTGTGCGCCGGCTACGCGTTCAGGGATAAGGTCACAAAGGGCTACGATCTGTGTTCCGGGGATGTGAGTGAAGCGTTCTACTGCACCCGGACCACGCATACCCAAACCAATGAATCCGACACGTACCACGTCGAGTTTAGGAGTAGTCAGTCCGACTACATCTTTTTGTCCGGCGGGACGTACAGGCACTGGAGTCTCGATAGGCTTGATGGTTTGTGCTACGGCACCAGAGGTGCATGCAAACAGAGCAAGTCCGATAAACAGGGCATTTAGATGTTTAAACATGTTTGAATAAGATTTGATTAGTTAATAAAATTGTTGTTAATAATAGTGTTTCATTTCTATCGTGCAAAGATAAGAATACTTTTCACAACTCTTATCTTTTATGCGATTAAAACGTTCTCTGTTACATCTTTAATTCATAGATATTCCGGTTATTATTATAACAGGACAATTCCTGTCGGTCTACAGAGATGGCTGCTTCTGTTCTTTAACGGAAGTTGCCATCTCTGCAGCAGGCTGGCTTTTCTTTCTGCAAAAGCCTGATAATGTCATCTTTTACAAGTTGTTTGAACCCGGTAGTGCAATGTTTGTCCGGGGTATATAATGCTGCGTGTAGTGTGTTGTGGGTTGCAACTCTGTCTTTCATTCTTCTGTTCCTTTTATGAGATTCTTTTCCTTTGTTAGGTTGCTCGAGCTTATTATTTACTTTTTGATATACGTTATAAATACACACCATTGGGGGGCTACCCTCGGTATAATAGTTTTAATTTATATTATTTTAATAAATGGCCGGCTTTAAAACTGCTTTTGATTTCTGAAAGAAGAATGATCCAATCGGTGTGATTCTGATAGTATATCCTGTTTTTTGCTGACTCGCAATTGGGGTAAAATAGCTCTGGCAGAGAAGAGGACTGCATAAAAAACGGATGTAAATTGCAAAAAATACGTAAAAGGTGAAATTTTTCCAATATCTATGCATGAAATCTATTAAACGAAAGCTTTCTTTCTTTAAAAGGGAGGCGGCATTCGTTTAGAACCAACGCTCTATTTCATTAGAACTAAAGTTACATTAGGTCGGAAGATAAAATTCATTGCTCTTATTCCGCCTCTTTTTCACTTTTTAGCCGTGTGTCGGTTAATGTCGGAAAAGTGTCAGAATGTAGCCGTTTACACCTTTCGATGAAGATGAATGTGGTGCTTTTGCCGGAAAGGGTAGGGATGTGTATCAGAACAGACGGGAAAGGTGATATTCTGCAAAAGCCTGATTGCCGGAAAAGGCGTTTTTGATCACCGCAAAGAAAACTACCCGGATATAGCAGAAGCTATACCGGGTAGAAAATACAAAATGACACTATATATACACTCTTGACTTTTTGTCGGAGTGCATTAAGGGTTCAACTCGATCCATTCACCGGCTTGAGTATCTATGTTCAAGATATCCGTGCCGGATAAAGTATAGTTCTTATTCGGCTTCAGTGTACCGGGACGGGCTATTTTCAACATGCCGCCTTTCTCCGAATAGATGCGTACCCGATTGATTTCTCCACCTTCCATCCGGGCCGATACCAGGAATGCACCCATGGCGCGTAAGCTTTCGAAGGATACATCTTTCCATTCTTTCGGTATTGCCGGGAAGATGCGTATTACGCCTGTGTGACTTTGCAGCAACATTTCTTGTATGCCTGCTGCAAAAGCGAAGTTACCTTCGAGCGTGAAGGGGCGGTAAGTGAAGCGGGATTTGCCGCTTTGGGTCTGGTCACCGTTGGCATGGAAGGTGTTCTTCAGGCAGAAGCATTCCGCAAAGGTTTTCAGGGCTTGTGCGGCACCTTCACCATCGAATGCACGGGCTTTCATATTGGCGAGCCAACTGTATGAATATCCTGTCCAGTAGTCCGGCCCTACTTCATCGAGTCTCTTCAAGGTGGCGCGGATGATGTGTTGTGACTTTTCTCCGTCGCTCCAGTCTATCAGTCCCAGCGGATGGATAGCCATGGCATGTGAAAAATGACGGTGTGATTCTTTGTAGGGATATCCTTTGGCGAAAGTGAGGCAACCTTCTTCGTCTATGTCGTAATCCGGTAGTTGGGCTTCCAGGGATGCCCAGTGTCCGGCTTCGTCGGCCAGGTTCAGTTCGTGTGCCAGTTCGGAAGCAGCCTTAAAGAGGAAGTGCATCATTGCCAGGTCATAATTGGTCATGTCGCTGAACCACGCTTGCAGGGAGTTGTCGAATATTTCGGGACTTGAACTGAATTCCAGTTTACGTACTCCTTCGGGGGTAACTTCTGAAATTTGCTCCAGATAGATTGCCACATCCTTGATGAATGGATAAGCACGCTCTTTGAGGAAAGTGCGGTCTGCCGAATATTTCCATTGCAGATAGAAGTGTTGTGCCAGCCATGCAGCTACGGTTTGCGACATGGAGTATTGTATCCATCCTCCCATGGGTTCTCCTGTCAGGGTGCAAACCCCCGGTATATTCATCCCTTCGGTACCGAAATAGCGGCGGGTGTAGCGTTTGTATGCATCCCGTTGGTTCCACAACGTGTTCAGATAGCCCATTCCTTCGGTCAGGTGATTGCCTGTATAGGTCGGCCAGTAACTTAGCTGGGTATTTAAATCGTGATGATAGTCTCCCTTCCAGGGCGGAAGTTTGCCGTTATCGGCTGTCCATACGGCCTGCAGGGAGATGGGGTATGAGTGTTCGCGGGTAGTGGAACCGAATTTATACATTTCGTTCTGATACTGTTTTTGCAGTACAGAATCGGGTAGAGTGATTGATGATTGTGCCCAGTACTTGTCCCAATATTCCAGGTGTGCCTGATAATCATGCTTTAGACCGCGTTGCAGGGCGGCTTCTGCCTTTTCGGAAGCTTGCTCGCCGGATAAGGAAGAGGTGACGCTCCAGGTACCGTACAAGGTTTCGCCTTCTTGCTTCCAACAGACTGTTACGTCATACGAAAAGTCTCCGTATCCCTTTTGATGGTAGGTTATTTGGTTTCCTTCACGAACCACTTTTCCTTGTTGATAGCCCAATCGGTGCAGATCTTGTCCCGAAACCGGATCGAGGCTGCCATCCGGCTTCGTTTTATTGTATACAGGAGTGATGATGGAGGGTTCTATCGGGGTTTTCAGGTTACGGAATACAAACCATCCGATCGGTTCGGTAGCATGAACGAAAGTCTGCATTTGTGTACCGTCTGCCCAGTCTGCTTCACATAAGGCATTGTTCAGGTAAAGTCTTACCTGAGTCGGAGTGCCGATCTGCTCTAATGGAAATTCGATGGCAGCTCCGGGAATCTTGGATGGCGCGGGATTCATGTCATAAGGCCAGTCCAGCTTTTTCTGTACGGGCAGATAGTTCTTTTGGCGAATATGTTCTTTTACCCAGGAGAAGCGGAAGTTATCTCCCGACAGACTGTCTACCGGACGTAAATCCCATAAATCGGTTCTGTCCAGTGACAGGCGTAGGGTGGAGTCACGTTGCCATACCAAGGCACCGACGGTAGCATTTCCCAAGGGCATTGCTTCGTCCCACGACCGGGCAAGTCCGGTGAATACAAGATCACTCTCTGAAGGAGTGACCGGACAATAGTCATACGAGTTGCAACTGCTCCACAGACCACAACAGAGTAGTAATAGTAGTTTGATTTTCATAATATTAAAAAAGATCAGTTTATAATGTTCTACTTTCAGACTTGTGCTATTATAAATACAATGAGAATAGCAGTCACCATAGAGCGGCTGCTATTCTTTTAATGTATTTTAAGATTCATCTGACTATTTATTCAATAGCAATTCGATCGCCTTGCTACCCTTGTCTCCGGATTTCTCTTCGGATGCCGGGGCGAAAAGTGCATCCAACAGGTAGACGGGTAAACTCTTTGTCGGGTTGAAATGCCCGGATGACACATAATTACGGACAGACGTTAGTAACTGCTGCATCGCAGGTCTTTCATCGATTTTCTTTTCCGGATCGGCACAGAGCACGAATAGTTTTCCTTTTCCTACCTTAGCTTCGAACGAGATACCCAGTTTTTGGTTGGTCTCGTATGAGTCAATGCTCTGTATCAATGGGGTGATTTCTTTCAGTTCGTCGAGTTCCAGGGCTGTCGAATAGTTCAGGATGTCCCACCATTGCCAGTCGGCATAGTTCCGGGTGGGGAAGTCGCGAAAGGCGGGATGCTCGTTATCGATCAGTGTACCTACGATCATTGGATTCCAGTTGAACATAATCGGGTTCCAGAAATGGCTGGCGAAGTGCGCTTTGCGTCCTTTACACTTTTCTGGAATTAACAGTACATTCTTGCCTTCGTTGAGCCACTGTTTGGTTTCGTCATTCCAGGTACGGGTGTAGACAAAGTTGTGCTGTTCCGTTTTCGGTTGTTCCGGATATACCCACACATCCCATTCATTGTGTATACCGCCCAGCTCAGCCTTCAAGGTCAGTTTGCGGGCACTGTCCATCCCGTTCAAGGGGAGTTCGATGATTCCGAGTGAATCTACCGTAGCAGGTTGTATGCTTTTTGTCTTCAGGCTTCCTTTGTGGTATACGGTTCCGTCTTCACCGATCAGTGTCCAGTTCAGTTTCCGGCTGTTCAGGGCATCTTTACCGAAATGGTAAATTTCCATTTTTGCCTTTAGTTTTTCCCTGTTTCTGAAAGTGCGTTTGGGTAAACGTGCCAAGAGTACGGTCGGAGCACACGATTCTCTGAACTTTTCGGGTGTTACTAGTCCTTTGCTTTCCCAGAAAGCGTCGAGGATGCCTACAAAGGCACTGCCCTGTCCGGGGAAATCGGCCAGTCCCAACAACTGAAAACCACCGGAGTTGCGAGTACGGAGCAGCGATTCGTTTACCTCTTTATATTGCAGCACCGTATGTGCTCCGGTTGCCCGGAAGAAATCGTTGGCTTGGTGCAACATGCCGTTTTTGGCAAGCCGTTCGCGGAATACCTCGAAATTGCGTGCTTCTACAACGCCGGTATATTTCTTAATTTCCTCAAAGTTGGGATACATACAGCGTTGTCCGGTTTCGTGAGCAATCACCGGTACATCGATATCCGATTCTTTGCAACGGTCCCAGTCAGTCGATGGCTTTCCTTCGTATACGGTAATCCATCCTTTCGAGGTGACATGCGACACATAGTACTGATCCGAAGGAGTATGAGTACGTGCGGTCGAGGCGCTATAGAGCCGTCGGTTATCATACTTCTGTGCCTTTTTTACCAGATCTTCCAATACGGCGAAGTCACCTTCGTTTTCGTTGCCGTTACACATCAGGATGAAAGAGGGGTGATTGCCATAGGCATCGAGAATGGCATACATCTCTTTTTCAAAGAAATCACGCCGGTCAGGATATTTACCCACATCTTTGATCCACATGGGAAGTTCGGCCTGGAGGTACATACCTACTTCGTCACCGGCTTCGAAAGCGGCTTCCGGCGGACACCAGGAGTGAAAGCGTACGTGATTCATTCCATATTCTTTAATGGTGGTGAAGATGCGTTTCCAGTCATCCACATTTGTCGACGGATAACCGGTCAGGGGAAAGACTGCACAATCCAGTACTCCACGTAAGTGAATGTCTCTTCCGTTCAGGCGGATATGATGTTTACCCTGCTCTACGTTCCGCATGCCGAAAGTTCGGGTTTGAGTATCTGTCTTTCCGTCTACGTTCCAACTGGCTTCTATCTCGTATAAATAAGGTGTGAATTCATCCCAGGGTTTCACCCTATTTCCCATCGGGAGCGTTTGGCGTATGCCTGCATGTACCTGAAGGCTGTCTGCATTTAGTGTTTGGCGGACTATTATTTTACCTCCTTGCTCGCGGATGCATAGCTCCAGTTTTCCTGTCTGTCCGGTCTTTAGGGGAGCGGGCTGTACAGATACTTCCACAGCTTTCGAGCTGACATCGGGGTATACATTGATCTGGCGGATATGCGCTTTCTCCTTAGCATATAGTAAGATGTCTCCGGCTATTCCGTTCCAATTAGTCTGCGTATATTCGGTTGTTCCATGGTTCCATTGATCCATCGGATATTTAAGTGTATTGTTTACGCAAATGGTCAGTGTGTGGATTCCCGGAGTAAGTAGCGGAGTCAATACGAACGTGTTCGGTGTGCTCAGGTGCTCTTTCATTCCTGCCTCTTTGTCATCCACGTAGACGGTGGTTTCCCAATGGCAACGTTCCAGTTTCAGGTAAATCTCCCGATCTGCCCAGTCTTCCGGAATCACTACTTCACGTTGGTACCAGGCGGCTCCCTGATATTCGAATTTACGGTTTAAACGGTCTACGTAGCGTGCCGTATTTTTAATTCCTTTACCTCCCTGGTCTGTCGATCCGGGGAGCATAATGGTTTCAGAGAGCTTGTCCAGATAGAGTTCCGAACCGGGAGTTTTACCGAATCCCATCGGATCCAGTTGGAAGCGCCACATGCCCGACAAGTCAAGAGCATCATTCGTTAGGGTTTGCGCCATAGCGGTCATGGCAAGCATCAATCCGGTCAGGAGCAGAATCGCCCGGTACCGGGTGTTTTGAAAAGATTGTTTCATGATAGAATGGTATTCATTAATTTCCGGTGAATTTGTACTCCTTGATGATTGTTATCCATTGAGGCGGCTATATCAAAGAAGTGTTCGGCTTTTGTTCTATTTCCCAGTCCCAGATGTCCCAGTGCCATCAGGTAGTTGCAGTGGATGCGGTTCTTTTTATCCATATCGTCTTCCCAAATCAAAAGATCGGGTAAAGATACGGCAAAATAATCCATCTTGAATCGGTCGAAGAGGTGTTCTTCTCCATAAGTAATTAATTGGTTGAACCGGCTGCGCGCCTTTTCTTCCTCTCCTAATTTCCGGTATGCCAGTCCTTGGTAGAATATTTTATCCGGTTTCTGGTCGTTGTAATACATGGCAGCGGCTGGCTGGCTGTTTCCCGAACAGGCTTTGACGAACAGGCTGTGAGCCTCTTCCGGTCTCCCTTGTTGTTGCAGGATATATGCTTTGTAATAATTGAAGTCATTTTCCTGTGCCCCCGGTAGTTTCCCTTCACCCAGATGGGTAGGGTATATGTAGCATTCATCTATTAAGGCGAGTGCGTCATCATATTTTTCCGGTTATCAACTCCTTTGCCAGTTCCAGGCGTGCCAGCTGATATTGTGCGGGTACTTTACCTTCTCCTCCTTCCCACGGATGGAATTTTCTTTGGTCGATCCGTCGGATTGCTTCCCGATATTGCCCGGTTTGGTTCAGTAAAGTGATGTATTCCAGATACAGGTCGTCACGGGTCATTACGATATCTATGTGCTGTTCCAGAAAGCACAGTCTTTCTATGTGCGGACGGTTCAGCCGTTTGTACAATTGATCCAGTTCCATCAGTACACGGGCATCCGTGTGATCCAGGCGGAATGCTTTTTCCAGTAAGGTGACAGCTTCGTCCGGACGGTTCATTTTGTTGAAGTAAGCCAGTGACAGATTACGCCATACGGTGGGGAATGTCTCGTCTTCGCGCGAAGAGCGCTCCCAGGCTGCGATGGCAGTGGGATACCGGCGTTTATCATACCATAGATTTCCCAGGTAATAAAGTGCTTTGGGGGCTTTTCCTGCAAAGTCGACTACACACTGAAGGGCTTCTATCGCTTCCAGGGCATTGGGGAAACAATAATCGGCCGGTTCTTTTTCGGCAGTGGCAATGGCTATTTGTGCTTCGGCTGTTTTTCCTAGACGGATCAGGCACCAACTCTTGTAATAATGTAAGAGTGTCTGTTCACCGACAGGTTGGGCAATGGCAAGTTCGGCTACAGCCAGTGCTTCTTCAAATCGTCCGGCAGAAGTATAGTCGAGTACCAGTGCTTCGTAATCGGGTGCTCCACGTTTCATTAGGTTCTGAAGTTGGATCAATACTGTTTCATCCCGGGTGATCAGGTATTTTTCGAACAGGCAACCGAAGTTGAATGCATCTGTCTTCAGGGAGTCTTCTATCCAGGCAAGAGCCTCCTCTTTTTGTTCGAGATGGCGGAGTATGATTGCTTTCAGATGGCGTCCGCGCAGATTGTGCCAGTTGTGGAGAAGGGATTTTTCAATCTCTTCGAGAGCTTCTTCCCAATTGCTGCGGGACACGGAAATCTGGGCCAGCGAATAGTAGCCTGCGTCTTGCCATGCCGCGTTCCAACACGATTTATAGAATGAATCGTAGGCCTCATCATCTTTTCCCTGAAATTTTAGAGCAAGTCCGAGGTTATAGAAAGCTTCTCCATCATAGGGGTTAGGATTCTTTTCGGTGAGTCGGGCAATGGCATTCCGAAGATATGGTTCAGCCTGCGCAAACTCTCCTTTGCGTATCAGCCATAGTCCCATGGCGTTGTTGCAACGTGCATCTCCATTGTCCCGGCGGAGTGCTTCCCGATAATAGTCGGTCGGGCAATAAGTGGCATGACGATATTGTTCCAGATGCAGTCCGGTCAGATAGAGTTCTTCGTTGGTTTTGATCTCTTCCGGTGCAAGGGCGGGTTTGGCTGCTTCCGGAACTGCTTTGATTGTTTCCGGTTCGGCCTTCCAACTTAGCTTTTTTCGTCCGTTGGTATCGTAGATAATGACTTCCGCTTCGTGAAGATCATTTATGGGGATCAGCCGGTCGAATACTTGTTCAGGCGAGAGGCTACCGATTTCCTCAAAGCGTATAACACCCGCTTGACGGACTACGATGCGTAATCCTTGCTGAGCCGAGGTGGCAAACAGTTTCAAACGACATTCTTCTCCTTCGGTTTCCAGATTCATTAAGAGTTCGGAGGAGGCGTTTTTCACAACTCCCAATTCCCGATAGGGCATGAAGTATTGGGTAAAAGTCTTCTCTTCATAAGGTTGCAACCAACTGAAGTCCGGTTGATTGTCCGTATAGACTCCGGTCATCAGTTCTATGTACGGACCGTCAGCATCAGTCAGGTTGCGGTCCCATGCCTGTCCGAAATCCCCGTTTCCCCAGGTCCATTGTTTTTTTCCGGGAGATATGTGATGATTGGCCACATGCAGGACACCTGCCTGTGTATCATTTTCGTACCCGCCTACAAAATTATAGTTAGACCGGATTGCCATGTAGGAGGTCGGTACGGGAATATTTTTATATCTGGAAATATCTACGCCGGCAGAATAATCCATTTTATAGTAGGTTCCGGTAGCAATAGGATAACGAGACACGTCCCGTTTTCCATGATCGAATACAGCGTTGACATCCGACGGGAATACTGACTGATAGCAGTCATTGACCGCTACGGCCGGATTGGCCCACCAAAGGAAAGTTTGTGGAAGCGGAGTCGGGTTGGAAACTTTTCCTTGTATCTCGAGTACGGCACGTCCCGGGCGAAGTGTAAATCCGGCTGTTCCTTTTTGACCGAACATCCGTTCCCGTTCGCTTACCCATACAACGACACTTCCGTCTTTACATCGTTCGATGCTGTAGTCCACCGGCAAGAAGGTGCTGGGACGGTGATGTTGAGGCCAGTTGAACTCAATGCCTCCGGAGATCCAGGGACCGGTGAGTCCTACCAGTGCCGGCTTTATTACGTGATTGTAATAGATAAAATGCCGTTGCTTTACCTTGTCGAATGCCATTTGAATACGTCCTCCCAGTTCGGGCAGGATCATGACTTTGATGTATTCGTTCTCCAGCCATACGGCATGATAACTTTTCTCTTCGCAGGTATCTTCAATTTTCTCGATGACCGGATACGGATATACGACTCCGCTGCTTCCCTGGTAGACACGTTTCTCCAGGAACATCGGGTTTTTCTCAGGGCGTCCGATGCCATAGGTAGGGAGCAGGATGTCTTCCTCCCATACATTAACACTTTCTTTCATCTTGTTCTATGTATTATTTGATTAATTCTTTTTCTATTTCTTCCAGTGTTTTCCCTTTTGTTTCGGGCAGGTTTTGGCGTATGAACAGGAATCCGGCCAGGCAGATACCACCGTATAGCCAGAAAGTTCCTTCGGCACCTATACTTTCATTCAATACCGGGAAGGTATAGGTCAGTATGAAACAAGCCACCCAAAGGAAGAAAGTAGAGATGGCTATAGCCATACCTCGTATTTTCACGGGGAAGATTTCGGATAACACCACCCAGACTATCGGGGCAAGTGACATAGCATAGCAAGCGATGGCAAGTACCACCAGTAGAAGCATGGGTAAACCGCTTACATCCAGAAAGTAGCAGGTTCCCAATATAAGGTAAATCAGCGCTAATCCTGCCGAACCGATCAGCATCAGTGTACGACGTCCCCATTTGTCTACCGTATAGATGGCGACGAACGTAAATATCACATTAGTGATCCCGGTCACTACGATGTTCATCAGTACATCGGAAACGGCATATCCGGCTGATGAAAAGATCTCGTGGGCATAATTGAAGATAACATTAATGCCGCACCATTGCTGGAATATGGCCAGAACGATTCCAATGATCAGTACTTTGCACATTTCCGGGCGGAAGACCGATTTCCATTCGTTGTTTTGCCGGTTACCTTGAGATTGAGTGAGTTGGTTCAGTTCTTCCAGGGTTTGGCGGGCATACGTTTCTCCTCCGATGCGTGTCAGTGTCTTTTGTGCTTTCTCCTGTTGATGGACGGTAGCCAGCCAACGGGGACTTTCGGGGATGATGAACGATAACAGGAAGAAAATTCCTGCCGGGATCAGTTCTGCCCAGAACATCCATCGCCAGGCCCATTGCACACTTGTTTCGCTGAGTATATCGGAACCTTGTGTGTAGTATTCCCCGATTTGCCAGTTGGCCAATTGTGCCAATAAGATACCTAATACGATGGTGAGCTGGTTGAGCGATACGAATTTGCCGCGTACATGGGCAGGAGATACCTCTGCAATATATACGGGAGAAATGTTGGATGCGATGCCGATGCCCAATCCGCCCACAATGCGATAGAAGATGAAGTAGGAAAAATGATCGACTGCTCCCGTACCCCAAGCCGAAAGTGCAAACAGGAATGAGGCTATGACAAGCATCTTTTTGCGTCCGTATTTGTCGCTCCAGATTCCTGAGAGCAAGGCTCCTGCCAGGCAGCCTATCAGTGCGCTGCTCATAGCCCAGCCACGTAGAGCCGCAGAGTTTTCAATACCAAAGAAAGGTTCATAGAAGATTTTAGCTCCTCCGATAACAACCCAATCATAGCCGAACAGTAATCCGCCCATGGCTGAGACGATGCAGATAAGTAGTAAATAGCCTCGTGTCTGTTTCATGTTATTAAATGGTTTAATTGATATTGCAAAGTAAGCGGGTTTGAGAATAGAAATAAATAGAGAAACCGATTAAAAAGATGGACTATATTTCTTTTTTATCTCTATATTTGTGGCGTGAACCGATGAATCTTATTAGTATGGCAAAACAAAAAGACGGCTTTCTGGGCGAACAGGCATTGGTGTTGCCTCCTGCCATTGTGCAACGTATGAAGACTGATCCTGCAACTTCTATACTCTATATAACCGATATAGGCTATTATCCAAAGGCTTATAATCACTTTCGGGAGCGGGAAACTCCGATTGACCAGTATGTGTTTATCTATTGTACGGAGGGTAGGGGATGGTTCAGTCTCGATGGGCAGAAACACCCGGTAGTGCCTAACCAATACTTTATACTTCCTGCAGGACTTCCTCATGCGTATGGCGCTGATGAAAAGGAACCATGGACAATTTACTGGATTCACTTCGGAGGAACACTTGCTCCGCTTTATTGTACGCATCGTACCTGTAGGCTCACGGATATAAAACCGGGAATGCATTCGCGTATTAGTTACCGGACAGAACTGTTTGAGGAGATCTTTCGGGTACTGAAGATGGGGTATAGCTTGGAGAATCTTTCATATGCCAGCTCTGTATTCCATCATTATTTGGGATCATTGCGCTATCTCAGAGAGTATCGGGAGGCTTTTTCAGAGCATCGTCCGGCAGGAGAAGAAGATCCTGTAAATGCAGCTATTCATTATATGAAGGAGAATCTGGGTAAGAAGCTGACTTTAGCCGAGCTGGCTGATTACACGGGGTATTCATCCTCATATTTCTCTAATCTGTTTTTGAAGCGTACAGGATATGCCCCATTGAGTTATTTTAATCAGATTAAGATTCAGAAAGCCTGTCAGTTTCTCGATTTTACCGATATGAAAGTGAATCAGGTCTGTTATAGAGTGGGTATTGAAGATGCTTATTATTTCTCACGGCTGTTCAGCCAGATAATGGGAATGTCTCCCAGGGAATATAAAAAGGTAAAGAAAGGATAAAAGGAAGACAGCAAAGAAGAAAGGTGTGTCGAAACTCGTATTCACCACGGATTATCACAGATTAAGAGTGTTGATAACCAATGACGGGAAATTCACTCTGTGCTACTCTGTGTCCTCTGTAGTGAGTTCCGACACGCCTTCCTTCTGATAAATACTACATTTTTATTTTCTCTGCCAGTCTGATGTCTTTAGAGGAGGCGCCTACTAGAATTTCAAATTCACCTTTTTCAAATACCCATCGGTTTTGTTTGGCGTTGAAATACTGGAATGCGTCTTCACTCAAACCGATTTCTATCTGTTTGCTTTCTCCTGCTTTCAGATATACCTTGTCGAAACCTTTTAATTCTTTCAAGGGACGTGGCTCTTTAGATTGCATGTCGCGTACATAAAGTTGAGCGACTTCATATCCGTCTCGCTGTCCGGTATTGGTTACAGTGAATGAAACGACGAGTTGCTTCTGTTTTTTATCCGTCATACGGATGTTGAGGCCCGAATAGTCAAAGGTGGTATACGAAAGACCGAATCCAAAAGGGAAAAGGGGTTCGATACCTTTTTGATCGTATCCACGGTAACCGGTGAATATTCCTTCTGTATAATACACTTTCTTTTCCTTGCGAGTTTCATCGTAATGACCGCAGGCAGGTGAGTCTTCCCATCTTTTCTCGATAGTGAATGGCAGCTTAGCTGACGGATTCACTTTACCCGAAAGAATATGAGCTAAAGCATGTCCGCCTTCCTGCCCCGGATAGAGGGCGTGTACTACCGCAGGCACCTGATCGATCCATCGGGTCATGTTTATTCCGCCTCCTGCATGGATGGCAACTATCAACTTAGGATTTACTTTTACCAGTTCCTGAATTAACATATCTTGTCCGTAAGGCAGGTCGAAAGGACGGTCGCGCCCTTCCAGTTCGATACTGCCATCCAGTCCGGCACAGAAAACCACCAGATCGGCTTTGGCAGCCAGTCGTTTCGCTTCAGAAAAGTCAATATCACTTTGATAAGCATATCCCATCCGGATCTCTGCCGGTGTACTGCGTTGGTTGCAGAACTCCAGCCGAATATGTTTGGCATCCCCTTTTTTTGCGGAAATTGCGGTATTGCGAACATCGAATGATTGAGATTGAGAGGCATCCAATGCTAATGTTCCGTCTATCCATAAACGATAGGCACCTTGTGCGTCGACAAAGAATCGGATACTGTCTGTTTTCTCGACATCTACATATCCTTCCCAGCACACCCGATAATCATTTCCCAATTTACTTTCGTTGAAAGGATATCCCCACCATTCATAATTTACCGTGCGGTCGGTGCGGCGGAGAATCAATCCGCTTTCTTCTTTATCGGTTTCTATAGTTCGGTCGGCCGATTGATTAACACTTACAGTTCTTCCTGCCGCTACTGCTTGTTGTTGGATCATTTTATCCGAGAGTGTGGCAGAAGTGTCGGAAGATAGTGCATAATAGCTCGCTTCCAGTCCGGGTTTACCTTCTTTCGTACGGAATTTACTGTTACGGAATAAGCGGGGTTTGAATTGGTTGGATATTCCTTCCGTGTAAAGTACGGTTGCTTCCGGAAACTCCTGACGGATACCTTCTAACGCTGAAACTACATACCAGGGATGAACTTTTGAACTTCCCCCACCACCGTAAACGATGCTGTTTACATTGTATATTCTATCCGAAACGATAGCCGGATTGGCAGTCGGTCCGATCACAGCTATCACTTTGGGGCGGTGGATCGGTAAGGTATTCTGTTCATTCTTTAACAGGATGATTCCTTCACAAGCGGTATTCAGAGCCATCTGATTGGCTTGAGGATTAAAAGTCGGAATATCGGTGTCTTGCTGAGGCCTGTCGAAAAATCCCATTGAAATACAGGCACCATAGATGCGGCGCACTTTATCATTGATTACTTCTTCTGTAACCTTTCCTTCTTTGACAAGTGGGAGAAGTTCTTTGCGGGTGAACCAGTCATTGCTGCCCATCTCAAGATCCAAACCGTAGTTTGCGGCATTTTCGGCGGAATAGGTACATGCCCAGTCAGACATTAACATGCCTTTGAAGCCCCAGTCTTTCTTTAAAATATCGATCAGATGTTTGTTTTCAGTGCAATATACTCCGTTCACTAGGTTATAACCCGTCATGACAGCCTTGACACCTGCTTTTTGCACAGCAGCTTTGAAGGGAGGCAGATAGATTTCCTGTAAGGCACGTTCGGATACTTCGGTACTGACGGTGTATCGGTCAAATTCTTGATCGTTGGCTGCGAAATGTTTGATGGTAGCAATGACTCCTCCGTCTTGCACTGCTTTTATAAAGGGGACTACCATCTCGGATGCCAGATAAGGATCTTCACCAAAATATTCAAAATTACGGGCTCCTTTTGAAGCCCGATAGTTGTTAACTCCGGGAGCTAAGAGAAAATGAATACCTCTTGCACGCCATTCCTGAGCATACATTGCTCCTGTTTTCTCTGCCAGATTTTTATTCCAAGAGGCAGCCAGCGAAAGTGCTGATGGAAATGCGGTGGCGCGTCCGAATAATCCCCAGGATGCAACGCCCAGCGGACCGTCGGCCAGTTTGAATGCCGGTATTCCTAATCGTTCGCAGGGGTGCAGATAGAAATCATTGTATCCGGAAAGCAGGTCGATTTTTTCTTCCAGAGTCATTCGTTTGATAAGATCGTCTACTCTTTCTTCAGTGGATAATGTCGTGTTCTGAAATGGGTACTGGCTTTGGGCATGTAGCTTGCAAGGAAAAAGCAGTCCTATACCCAGGCTCATGGTAAGGAAATGTTTTCATGTGTTTTTCTGAATTAAATGTTTATTGAGTGATGTTGCAAAGTTCTAAAAAGAGGGCTTATTGCAAAATAGAAAGCCCTCTCTTTTAGAATAAAGTGTGTTAAATTAATGTATAGCTTCTATCATTTCATTTCCGTTTCTTACGGGTTGTTTAATCAGTTCCGGCAGATTATAAGTTTTAGTGAACGTGTCATAAAAGTCCGGATCTTTTTGGGGCATCAGGAAGGGTTTCCCCGCTTTTCCGGTTTCCGGATCGAAACTGGCAAAGAAAGGGCGAGCCCAAAGCCCGTCCAACCGTTTGCTGCTGAAAACAAACCAGCGTCCGGATGATGACCATGTATGGAAACTCTCCACGTCGTTGCTGTTCACTTCATTTAAAAGCCGTATTTCTCCTGTATCCATTGTCAACAGACAAAGTTCGCTTTCCGGATGCCAGATGGAGAAGTTTCCATAATCCGACAGGGTGAACATCAGGTATTTACCATTGGGAGAAACCCTTGGGAAAGAGACACTTTTTCCCTGTTCGGAGGCTCTGTACACACACTCCGGCGTACCGAATTTACCGGATTCCGGATCGAATCCTATCCTGCACAGGTCATAACGGATACTGTCCAGCGGCATCTTCTCTTTATAAGCGTTTCCCCGGCAGAAATACAGTGTTTTCCCGTCCGGTGTCCAGTTGGGGAATGTTTCCATATACCGCTCTCCGCATATCAGGGAGTCAGTGAGGAATGTTTTCTTTTCGGTATCATAAACCATCAGGTCGGCAGCCAGGTCGGATACCTCTATGGGTTTCTGTCCCGATGAATGGAAGAACTGCTGTATCTCATTCATTGAGAATGCGATGTATCTTCCTGAAGGATGCCAGGCCGCGTAGGTTCCCCCGTTCTTGAATCCCTCCGGTTTGGTGTTTACCTTTTCCACTTTCCCGTTTTTGCATATCAGTGTCCCTCCCGATTTTCCCCGCACATGCACCATCATGGTTTCCGGAGAGTTTTGATTGAACGTATGGCAGTTGATGCATTGTTTGCCGAAATTTCGGTTCTCCGCTATCGGAGTCTCTTCATAACCTGTCAGGTCTCTCTGGTAAATCCCCATTTCGTTCCATAGTTCATATCCCGGGTACAGCAACCGGTAGACCAGGTACTCATCTATCGGTTCGTTCGATATGGTATCCTTGATATCCGCATAGCGTGTCCATTTCCCTCCCCTCAGCAGGGTGATGCGGATGAATATTTCTTTTCCCGCGGCTTTTTGGAGAAGTTTCTTCCATTTCTTTGTCGGTATAATCACTTCGGGACTCTTGCTTGTGTAGAGGATATCCGCCGTCTCCCCTGTACCAATTTCCGTCTGGAAGGCATCCGCGTTCTCCCCGATCCTGAAATTGGGAGGTGCAATATTCAGCGGGAATGTGACTCCCGCATAATCGGGATATATACGGGGAATGCTGTCCGTGCAGGCATCCGGTTTGCCGTATTGGGCGGTGCATGCCTGCAGGCTCCAGCTGAGAACCGTGATAAGAAGGATATAGATTGTTTTCATGTCTTTACATATTAGTTCCTTATGATTTTGTCTCCATACGGACTGATGAAGTTCAGGTAATACCAGTAGGTGTTTCCGAACTCCGCTTTCAGCCTCTGCATTTGCCTGTTTTTATACAGGCTGTAATACCTTTGGAATCTCTTTTCGGTGTTTTCACTGACATTGAATCCTGATTTGGAAAACGTTTCCCCGTCCACTCCCAATTTGTATATATAGAGTGCTTCTTGGTATGCGGGTGGCATTTCCGGATATTTAAAGTGCCTGATGAACTTCAGGTTATCCACAAAGCGTACTACGTTATTGCTCAGCAGTAGGTCACTCATCAGGTATTCAAAAGCCATTCTGTTTGTCGTGTCCTGCTCACACAGATACTGTAATTCCGGTCCTATATTGATGACGTTTGCAAATCGTGCGGGATGTTCCTTATTGTTTTCAAGTGCCATGCGCAGTCCCGGTACACTGCCTGCATGAAGTTGTTTTTCCAATTCTTCGGCATCTCCCCTATAGAAGAGGGACTGCTTCAGGAGATTGATGAACCGTTGTGCCACTTCAGGTCTTTTGTTTACTATGTTGTATCGTGCCAGGTTAAGCAAATGGGGTGCCGTTTCTCCCCATACCACCATTGCTTCGAATTCCCACCGCTGTGCTTCGTTGATGTACCCTAAGTCTTCATATATAAAATGTCCGTACTCACTCTCACGGCTATCGCTGTGCCATGGGAAGTATAGCGCCTTGACTCCCAGTTTTTGTGGGTAATCGAATAGTTGATAAGGCAATTTTCCCGTATGGTACAGAGCCAGGTTGTGAAAGTAGGAGATCAACTGGTTGGTTCTTCCCGAGTTGATATATTTTTCGGTTTGTGTCAGTACATTTTCCCAATTCTTTTCTTTTACACTCTTTTCCGCCATTATCATTCGGTGTTCACTCATGTTATAGGTTTGGACAAAAAAGTAAAATGAAGTGCCTGCGTAAATTGCTATTAGTAAGCTGTATATTAAAAGACGGTACTTATTGTTGGGGGGAAGTGGAGAATAAATTTTTCGGATAAAAGACCAAGGGCGAACTGTGATTTGATGAAAAAGGCCCATAATCAGAAGTCCCAGGAAGGTAGCGATGATTGGTGTTAATGAATGGTCGACAGTCATTGAATAGAGGAACAAATATATAGAAGGTATTAGTGATAGCAGTAGCAGATCATTGTGCCCTGTAATTTTTTTATGGCATCGTTAGTCAGTAAATATATGAGGGCTAAAATTCCTGCAAGTAAAATGCTGCCTATAGTAGGTATGTGAAAAAATTGTATAATAAATGCTGTCAGATAACTCATCCATCCTTGTGACTGGATATGTTGTAGAAAAAAAGTTTTGGAATATAGAAAAAGATGATGTTGTTCCTGATAATAAATCACATGTGATAACACACTCTGATAACAGAGAAAATAAATAAAGAAAAGAAAAATGAAGAGTATGTAAGGGAAGTACTTTCTCATGATAAGTGCTGCTTAAATATGGGAAAATTCACGGACTCTATAACATTTAAATGTAGAGAGTCCGTGAATTTGTGTGTTAGATATTAATATCCCGGATTTTGAGTTAACTTGGGATTTAAATCAATTTCAGATTGAGGAATCGGGTAGATATAATTATGGTCTTCATATCTACTACCGGCCAGTTTAACATTGTCACCCTCGTACAGAACACATACCTTTCCGCCATCTTTGGGATCTGCATTAACCGCATCGTCTACCATTTTGTATTTAATGCCAAGGAATGGTGCGTTCAACACATCTTTAGCAATACCCCAACGGCGAATATCCCATTGACGCTTTCCTCCTTCGAGAGCAAACTCAACGCGCCATTCATTACGTATACGCTGACGAAGATCATCTTGAGTCGCGCAGTAAGTCGGCTTGGTTGCATCTGTCTTTTGTAATTCCGGCATACCTACGCGGCGACGGACCTGATTAACAGCTTCAAAAGCAGAATCGTCCAGTGGTGAAACTTCATTTTTGGCCTCAGCATAGGTTAACAGAACTTCTGCATAACGGATAGTTACCCAATCTTTTCCCATTTCCCAACCTGCTGATTGAGGGTCAATACTTGGGTCAAGCCATTTCTGTTGATAATATCCTGTTGCTGTAGCATCACCATGCTGTGCAATACCAGTGCTTCCACTTGATTTTAGTGGAGCTACTTTAATTGTCACGCCATACATTTCCTCACCATCGTGTAAAACGTTAACCTCTAAACGAGGGTCACGGTTAGCGAATGGATTTTTTTCCGAATAAATTTTAGATTTGCTGATAGGAGCTCCTTCACTGTCTTCGAATGCATCTACCAGACTTTGAGTCGGATTCAAACCACCCCAACCTTTTGTCGGAAAGCATTCCCATCCAATTAGGTAGTTTGTTTTATCAGGTGCGTTGTACTGTACTGCAAGAATAATTTCTTCACAACCGTCTGTCTTTTCCCAGAATAATTCTTGGTACTTTCCAGTGTTTTCTTTGTCGTACAGATCATATTTATTTAGATCCATAACAGATTTTGCAGCTGTAGCCGCTGTTTCCCAATTGCCAAAATACAAAGCTGCTCTTGCTTTCATCGCCATAGCGGCACCTTTGGTTATGCGTCCCCACTGTGTAGCCGGCCATTCTTCTGGTAAGTAGCTGAAAGCTTTATCGAAGTCGGCCATTATTTTGGTGTAGATCTCATCTTTAGATGTACGGGTAATATCCTCTACATCAGTTAATTTTAAAGGCTGGTCGATGTATGGGACGTCTCCGAATTTACGAATCAATTCAAAATAAATATAACCTCTGAAGAAGTAAGCTTGTCCGGCTATTGGTTCCTTATCCGACTGAGATAATTCCATTTCTTCTAATTTCTGTAATACCAGATTACATCTACGAATATATCCGTAATCCTCTGACCATCCTTGGTCAGCAGGGTCGTATACGCCTTTGGACACATTTCCATTGGCCCACTTGATGCCATGTACTGCATTGTCTGAATTGATATCTTCATCTATATCCCAAGTGGGAAGACATCTATAAATATCAGAAACGGCCATTTCCGCATCTGTTTTTGTTTTCCAGAAACTTCCGTCTGAAAGTTCTTCTGTTGGATAACGATCCAGAAAATCGCTACAAGAGGTAAATCCTGTTAGCATAACGGACGCTATAATATATAAAATTTTATTTTTCATATTTTGTTATATTATTTTATTTTAGAATGAAACTTTTAATCCGATTGAAACTTTTTTACGTTTCCATAAGACCAACCACGTTCATTGCCTTCTTCAGGATCGATACCTTCTAGGTCGCTGAACGTCAATAGATTCTCTCCGGCAACATAAAGCTTTGCTTTTTGAACACCCAGTTTGCTTAAGAAACTGTTAGGCAGATTGTATCCCAGGGAAATAGTTTTTAAACGTACATATGAGGCATTTTGTAGCCAGAATGAAGAAGTTGTGAAATTCGTTTGACTGTCTTTGGTGATTCTTGGGTAAGAAGCGTTATGATGCTCCGGAGTCCAACGATCCAAATGTCTCTTTAGTGCATTAGCTCCGTTGTAGAATGCATAAGCTGCTTCGGCCATGTAATAGCCATCCACATCAAAAGCTCCCTGGAACATGGCAGAGAAATCAAAATCTTTATAGTATAAAGTCAGATTTAAGCCTGTAGTCCAACTGGGAAAATTCTTACCAATGATTTGGCGGTCTCCGTCAGCGGTAATTTTGCCATCTCCATTCAAATCAAGGTATTTGATGTCTCCCAATTGTTCTTTGCCGGTGCGTTTCGGATAATTGGCTAATTCATCGTCAGTGTTAAAGTATCCGTTGGCTACGTAACCATAATATGAACCAATTGGATTGCCTTCGATGTACCATAATTTATCATTTTTGAATTAGCACCTTCCGTACCATTCATATCGATGATTTCATTTTTTACATATGCAATATTAAGGTTTACAGCATAACTCCAATCTTTGTTGATACGATTGTTGTGCAATAAATTCAAATCAAAACCAGTGTTTTCTACACTACCTGCATTTTGTGCAGGAGCGCCCATACCGATCACACCTTGTATAGGCATGTACAACAACATATCATTTGTTTTCTTTTTATAAACAGATAATTCGAATCCAAACATATTGTTTAGAAAACCGGCCTCTAGTCCTAACTCATAATTTGTAACGGTTGCCCATTGTAAGTTGTTGTTTACGTAACGGCTTTCGTAAGCGGTAGAATACAGGCTATTACCAAACATATATTTTTCGTAAGCATATGTCGGTATTGCCGGATAAATATCATCCGGATCTAATTCTTCGTTACCGGTTTTTCCCCATCCAAGACGCAGTTTCAAGTTGCTAATCCATGATACATTGTCTTTGATAAATGCTTCTTCCGAAATTCTCCATCCGGCAGAGATTGCTGGGAAAACACCCCAGCGATTATCTTTTGGAAAACGTGATGAGGCATCCGCACGTAAATTGGCTTCAAACAAGTACTTATTCATAAAGTCATACTGGACACGTCCGAAGTAGGATAGACGAGACATTTCATATCCACCGTCTTCATTTTTTTGTGAAGATGCATCCAGTGTATTCAATGATTCCGTTAATTCATTGTTGCCACCACCCTTTCGAGAAGCTTTGGTAAATTTATAAATGTGTTCGAATGATTCAAAACCTCCCAGAACTGCTATTGAATGTTTGCCGAAAGTTTTATTATAATTGGCTAATACCTGACTTGTGTATCGGTTGTGATTATAATACTCGTCGTAACCTTCGCGAAGTCCGGAGTCGAAATTACCATAAGTGAAATGCTTTTTAAAGCCTTCTTGATTGGTGTAATCATGGCGAAGAGAAAATACTCCTTTAACGCTTAGTTCCGGTAAAATATTAATTTGTGCATAGGCAGTGGCATTTAATTGCTGTGCTGTACTGCGGGTAAAACCGGATTGATCTTGAATTGCTACCGGGTTATCTTTTCCTGAATAATTGAAAGAACCGTCTTCAGCATATACCGGGTCTGTCGGATATGAACGACTAACACCCTGCGCTACTGTGACGTATCCCATCCAACCATCTTCTTTAATACCACGATATCCGGATGCATTAACACCTACAGAGACATACTTGTTAATATCTGAATTCAGACTCATACGTGCGTTATAGCGTTTATAGCTAATTTCATCTGTCAGACCTCCTTGGTTGGTATACCCGATGGAAGCATTATAAGTGGTCTTTTCAGAACCGCCACTGATAGATAAATTATGCATTTGCTCAAAAGCACTCTTTTTGAACGCTTCATCGTACCAATTTGTACTGGGGTAAGTTCCATTACGATAATTCTCGATATCTTCATCCGTAAAAGGAAGTACTGCGTTCGGATTTTCGTTGTGAACTGCTTCATTGTATAGTATAGCATGTTCATAAGCATTGACATACTGACGTTTCACAACAGGAGAAGCCCATGAAACAATACCTGAGTAGTTTATATGCGTTTTCTCACCTTTCTTACCTTGTTTGGTAGTGATTACAATAACACCATTGGCTGCTTGTACACCATAGATAGCCGATGATGCAGCATCTTTCAATACAGTTAGCGTTTCAATGTCCGAAGGATCTATTGTATCCATGGTTCCGGGAACACCATCTACAATAACCAATGGGCTGGCAGCATTAATAGAGTTCTTACCGCGGATGGTAATACTACCCGTTTGTGATCCCGGAGCACCCGAAGTTTGAATAGAAGTTACACCCGGAATTTGTCCGGCAAGTGCGGCAGACACACTGGCAACGGAACGAGACTCTAAGGCATCAGCACTGATTGATGCTACAGAACCTGTTAGATTGGCTTTCTTCTGTACACCATATCCCACTACTACGACCTCATCCAGTGTTTTAGTATCTTCTTTCATGATGATATTATAAGAAGCTACACCGGTCTTCAACGATACTGTTTCAGGCATATAACCGATATAGGTAATCTGTAATTCATTACCACCTACATTCAGGCTGAATTTTCCGTTGATATCTGTGATGGTACCGTTAGTCGGATTTCCTTTTTCTATAACCGATGCTCCGATGATGGCTTCTCCCATTGCATCTTTCACAACCCCCGAAATATTTCTTTGTTTCTGTTGCTGGGTAGCCTGTACCTCTTTCGCTGCTGCGGCTGCTGTAGACACTACGATCTGATTGTCTACAATCTTGTAGGTATATCCCGAGTTTTTGAAAACTTCGTTCAATACGGTTTCGATCGGAGCGTCGGATACGTTGATGGATACTTTCTTGTTCAGTTTTACCTGATTGTCATTGTAGAAGAAAGTGTAATCGCTTTGTTTTTCAAGTTCACGAAGTACATTTTCAATGGATACATTGGTCTTTGTCATTGAAATCTTTAGTACTTGAGCGAAGGCACTCACAGGTACCATAGCCACCAGGCTAACTGCTAAAGCAAAAGCCAGATGCTTTTTCATTCTTTGCGGACTAAACCACCGCATGTTGCATTTTCTCATAAATACGATTAATTATTAGATTGTAATTTAGATTGATAAAGTAAGCACAGGATACTTCTGAAGTATCACTGTACCAGGTTAACGTCATTTACGGTTTCTCTCTCATTCTTTTCTTTCTTATTTAGGTTTAAAATTGATGTTTGGTATAAGTTCTAAACGAACTTGGGTGAGAAGGATGCGGATTAGAAAGTAGCGAGAGAGAATTATTGGTGAGAGAATTGGAGATACAGAATTTGAGAATAAGACATAAAAAAGCCCGTCCATGTGTTATCATGAACGGGCTTTAACCCTCAATAAATAATGTGTTAAATTAATATCCCGGATTCTGATCGTCTTTCAACAATGGATTCAGGTCAATGGCACCTTGAGGTATAGGCATCAGCATCAAACGGTTATCCCAAACTTTATTAATTACGACATATCCGTTTGGAGCATAAGAAGGACCATTCATAGCCTTACTACAGTAATCATTACCATAACGCCGTATATCATCAAAGCGATGGCCTTCTGCTGCCAATTCAATACGCCGTTCATTACGTACAAAGGCCAGAGCTTCTTCTTTTGAAGGCATGGTGGTTGGCACATCCGGCATACCACAACGATCACGCAAATCATTCAATGCTTTTTGTACTTCTGTATCCCATCCCGAATTCTGAATACGTGCCTCTGCATAAGTTAACAATACTTCAGCATAACGAATCACCGGATAGTCTTCTTCTGCAGTCCAGGTATCGTATGGATCAAGAGTGACCATTTTACGATAAAAATATCCGGTCCATGATTCATTACCGTCTTTATTTATCAGATCCGGATCCCAACGGAAGTAGAATGTACCTTTAATGGTTTCATGCCATCCTTTGAAAGGGAACATCATAGACACATACAAGCGGCTGTCGCGGTTACGGAACTCTTTCATATAGTCATATTTCATAATATCTGTTTGTGGCACTTTTTCTATGAATTGAGATTGGCTCATATCTTTGAAATCTTTCCATATTTCCGCATAACGTTCTTTACGTTGTTCCATAGTGATGTCATTACGCATCGTTTTACCATCCACATCCCAATAGGCGTCAATCAGGTCCTGCATGGGTTCGTAAGAACAATACCCGTCATATTGAGAGAACGATTTAGGTATAAAATAGGTGTATCTGGTCCAGTCGTAATTGTTTGCATCAGCCATATACTCACGTGTTACAATATACTCCGGATTAGCGGGAGATGCATTACCTTTGTGCCACAGTGATTCATAACTGAACATACCTTTTACGAATTTATCTTTATCGATACCTTTGGCTGCATAGTCAATATATGCATCCATTTCGTCAGCTTCTTTTTGCTGTGCGGTGGTAAGCGATGATACACGGAATAAAGAATGATGTCCTTCAGATATGATTTTTCCGGCTGAAGCCTCGGCTTCAGCATAGTTGCCGAAATATAAAGCTGCACGGGCACGGAGGGCCAAAGCACCGGCACGAGTAATACGTCCGGTTTCATACAGATAACTACCGTTATAACTGTCTGGAAGAATTTCAGCTATTTCAGCCAATTCATCTAAAATAAATTTACGAACAGTTTCTACTTCATCACGTTTTACATTGGGAGCGTCATAAGCCAAAACCTCTGTAATTACAGGAACTTTTCCGAATTTTGTGGTCAAATCCAGATAGCTTAAAGCGCGGAAAAAACGTGCTTCTGCTTTCATACGTGTTTTCAGTTCTTCACTGACTGCACATTTTATCTATATTCGCGATAAAGTTGTTTACTATACGGACGGTACCAAAATAGTAGCTCCCATATCCGTTGGCTGTACTAATACCATTTTGCTGGACCATTTCGAAGTTTCCTTCCCAAGGTTTATGGCTATGCGCATTGTCGGTACACAATTCATCCCAGATGTCTACACCATCTAATGTGGCATAACAAGTGTTCAAAGCATACCATGCATCTTTTTCAGTCTGCCAAAAGTTTTCTGCTGCAATGTCAGCAGGTGGAACCACATCTAAATCGCAGGCTGTCAATGCTCCTGTGAGACATAATCCCAATGCAATTTTTCTTATATTGTTTTTCATTGTGAATTCTATTTTTTAATGAATGGTTTTAGAATGATATGTTTACACCAAATGCTACCGATTTAGTCCCCAGCGTATAAATCACACCGCCGGCTGTTTCCGGATCAAAGTCTTCCATCTTTTTATCAGCACGAACCGTGAAAAGATTCTCGCCTGTTACATATACTTTCAATGACTGTAATCCCCAGTTTTTCACTGTTGCAGATGGTACTGTATATCCCAGTGACAGAGTTTTGAAACGGAAATAATCGGAATCGAACAAATGATAATCACTAAAATTACGGTTGTAAGTTGTATGTACGCTACTTGCTGAATAGATGCGAGGATATGCCGCATGTGGATTCGGATTCTCTTCCGTCCATCTTTTCAAATGATATTTTCTCGGGCTGTCCTGTCCATGGTAGAACGGATGAACGCCATAAACATCAAATGCTACTTTCGTTCCACTGATTCCTTGTCCGAACATACTGAACTCAAAACCTTTATATTGCAGACTCAAATTTACGCCATATGTAAAATCGGGTACATCTTTACCAAGAATAGTACGATCTTCATCTGTGATTTCTTGCTTATATTCGATATCACGCTGAGGAACGAATTTAATGTCACCCGCATTGGGTACCACTCCACTCAAGGTGTAGTAATGTCCGGCATCGATGTCTGCCTGAGTATAAAGTCCGTCCGTTTTAAATCCATAGAATGAACCGATTGATTCTCCCTTTTTCAGAATGTACTTCACGATATAACTGCTGGTTTGGATAATGTTGTCTGAACCACCTAAATTGGTAATTTTGTTTTTATTGGTAGCAATGTTGGCACCGATGCTATAATTCACAGCTCCAATTTTGTTCCGGTGATTCAAAGCCAATTCGAAACCTGTATTTTTCACTTTTCCAATATTTTGCGATGGAGCTGCTGTAATACCGGTTTCCGTAGGTACATTGTATCCTAATAAGATATCGCTTGTATTTTTAATATAATAGTCGGCAGTTACCCCCAGAAGTCCATTGAAAATGTCGAAATCCAAACCAATATCCGTCAAAGCAACTTTTTCCCAACCGAGAGTTTCATTAGCCGGTTTGGATTCACCGATACCAATCGCTGGTGAATCACTGAAGTTATAATGATTTCCACTACTATAATTTTGGAAGTAATCATAATTACCCACATTGTTTATATTACCAAGTGTACCATAGGAGGCTCTGATTTTCAAATTATTGATCCACTCAATATCTTTCATGAAGCTTTCTTCACTCATTCTCCATCCGGCCGAGAATGAAGGGAAATATCCCCAGCGATGATCTTTATGGAAACGTGAGGATGCGTCTGCACGCATATTTACCTCGAATAGGTACCGATCCATCAAGGTATAATTGACACGAGCAAAATAAGACAACATTTTATATTCTGATGAACCTGCGCCATTGGTATACCCTGCTCCGGAGGTAGAACCTGCTTCCATATCCGTCAATGCGTCGGATGGAAATTCTTCACGTGATCCGGCCAATCTTTCGTATTTATAATGTTCATAAGATGTACCGACCAAAGCTCCGACAGCATGTTTATCGTTCGACCAATCATATCGGGCTGTTGCTGTATAAAGCATTGTATTTGTACTTTGCCAGTCCATGCTCATTTTATTTTTGGTAACTCCGGTTCCTGCTATTTCCTCTCCGGAAAAGTAGTTTATAGCATTGGGTTGTAAAGCCGTGTAGCTTTTGCTCTTATATTCATAACCCTTGAATACACCTTGTCCACTGATTATAAGTCCTTTCACGGGTTTAATGTCAAATCCGAGATCGTACATTGTATTTTCACTCTTGGACTTACTCCAATCTTTCTTGCTCAGTGCACGAAGCGGATTGCCTGTAATAAAATTACTTGTAGCCGTCTGACCTCCATTTACAGTACCCCAATCACCATTTGACTGTTTGGCAACGAATGTAACCGGTACCATTGAGAAACTGGCTAATGAAGGCGCACCACAATCGCGGTCGGAATCATTACGTATATATTTCACTCCGGCTTTTACCGTCAGCCATTTAGTGATATCGGAACTCAAATTGGTATTCAAATTGTAACGCTGGCTGTCTTGTCCGGGAATCATATTGTCTTTATACACATATCCCAATCCAATAAAATAGCGTATTTTATCTGTTCCTCCACTGAAGTCCAGTGAATGTTGAGTGGTCAATACATTCTTATCCAGTACCAGATCATTCCAGTCTGTGTTTGGATATAAATCGGGTTTGGAGCCATCTCTGAAATAACCAATTTCTTCTTCAGTGTAGCCTTGGTATTTCCCGCCTTTAGGATTGTAATTGTAAAGAGCTTCATTGTACAACTCTGCATATTGGGTAGAGTTGACGTATTCCGGTTTGTAAGTCGGATTGCTCAAACCTACGTAACCACTATATGAAACGTTCATTTTATCGCTCTTTCCCTGTTTGGTCGTAACTAACACTACACCGTAAGCGGCACGTGAACCATAAATAGCTGATGAAGCTGCATCTTTCAAGAAAGAGATGGACTCAATGCTATTCGGATCAAGGTTAGAAAAGAATGTGGCGTCCGCAATTGCACCGTCAATTACATAGAGAGGAGATGAAGTTCCTAAATTACCGCGTCCACGGAAGTTTATACTCGGTGTTTGTCCGGGACGTGAGATAACCGTAACTCCCGGCACTGTACCTTGCACTGCTGACAATACATTTGTTTGTACACGATCTTTGATTTCATCGGTACTAACCGAAGCTACTGACCCTGTTAAGTTTACCTTCTTTTGTGTACCGTAACCTACAACTACGACTTCGTCCAGAGTTTTAGTATCCTCTTTCATTGTAATACTATAATCGGTTACTCCCGGATGGATTTTTACAGTTTGTGGAATATAACCGATATATGTAATTTGTATTTCATTACCGGATACCGTTAATTTAAAGTTTCCTCCTACGTCAGTAATTGTACCATTACTTGCTGACCCTTTTTCCACCACAGAAGCACCAATGATAGGTTCTCCGGTGGTATCTTTTACTTGTCCGGTGATACGCACACTTTTCTGTTGCTGGAGAGAAGAGGTTTTCGGGATTTCTGCTTTTATGGCTGAGACAACAATCTGGTTATCTATTATTTTATAAGTGTAACCGGAATTGTTGAAAATCTGATCCAATACATTTTCAATAGGTGCGTCTGTAACATCTACAGAAACCTTTTTAGTAAGTTTCACCTGATTGTCATTGTAAAAGAAAGTATATCCACTTTTTTGTTCTAATTCCCGAATAACATTCTGGATAGAGACATTTGTCCTCTTCATGGATATTTTAAGAATTTGAGCATAGGTAGTGACGGGCACTATACAAACCAGACAAATGGCTAAAACAAACGCTAGTTGTCTTTTGATTTTTTGCGGACTAAACCACCGCAGATTGCATTTTTTCATAAATACGATTAATTATTAGATTGTAATTTTGATTGATAAAGAGGGTACATGATTCTTTTTGCATCAATGTACCTGGGTTAACTAAACTTTCAATTTTCTTTGTGCATTTCTTTCTTTTTATTTAGGTTTAAAATGATTTAATTCCTAAGTTCCGTATGAACTTGGTATACGGTAAGTTTCAAAGAGATAACTAATAATAATCATATTACATATAGAAAGAGGCCTATCTATAACTAATAGATAAGCCTCACATTTTTTATAAAAATCTATTGAATATCGTCAAACGCTTCTAATTACTGGTTGGATTCTGTGTTAAGGTTCCAGGATAAGAGTTAATAGCACTTTGTGGAATAAAATAAATAACCCGATAGTCTGTAGCCGGAATTTCAAGCATGGCATCATGTACTCCGGGATATTTGCGAGTTAATGTTTCACAATTGCGAAATACATCATAACTACGTTCTGCTTGATAGGCCAACTCTAATTGTCTCTCTTTTTCTATTCGCACCTTAGCATTAGAAGCATTTAAGTCATTATAGCCTCTTCCGGGTAAAGAGCGTTCACGAATGATATTCAGATCTGCTTGAGCATGAGAATAATCACCTTTTTTGGCATATGCTTCTGCACGATTTAAGTAAACCTCGCCTAAACGAGAGATAACAGGAGAATGTAATTGAGATTCAGCTTCTCCGCTTGCAGTTCCTTCATTCGAACATTTGAGAATATAGAATTTGGGTTGCCCACTTGAGAGTTCTATTTCATAATCAATAACACCAGAATAGGTTTGACCATCTGAATAGTTGATTGAATATTTTTCTTCACTACTGTTTATTAATGACAATGTGTAATTAGTTTCCCCCTCTTTACAAGTCACAGTGTTACCTCTCTTAGAAATGGGTAATTGTACATATGTGTACCCCGTATGTATGTTGTTTTTGTTGTATACATTCTTTATGAAACGGAATACTTCAACATATTTACCATCACTATCTGTGATGTAGCTTGGTGAAATGAAATTTGCTCGTGCATCTACAATTTTTTTCTTGTCAGGACGCCAATCGTTACGTCCCTGTTCATTTAATAAATCCATGTATTTGGCACTTGCATACATTTCTCCCCAACCTTGCTGACCAGCATAAGAATACATTCCACCGATAGAATTCCAATAATCCGG
>ENA-OQIF01000201-OQIF01000201.1-human-gut-metagenome-genome-assembly--contig:-NODE-201-length-30899-cov-10.110425_pt1 | contig 30899 bp, 23 predicted proteins | sample MGYA00242574_ERZ504738 | MGnify/ENA primary metagenome ERZ504738 (study PRJEB26092, sample SAMD00036437) | human gut metagenome | host: Homo sapiens | study: EMG produced TPA metagenomics assembly of...
CGTACCTATAATGACATCGTATTCGATTCAATTATGGAGATGAAATATTATCGTGATGTGCTTTGCCCTTTAATGGAGAGTGGCGATGTGGTCAATGTCGAGCTTCAGAAACCATATGAGTTACAACCAAAGTTTAAACACGATGATAAAACAGTTCACCCTATTACTTATGTCGCTGATTTTTTCATCGAATATAGAGACGGATCGCAGGTTGTTATTGATATCAAAGGATGTCCTGACTCAGTTGCAAACATTAAACGAAAGTTATTTTGGTATAGGTACCCGGATGTGGATTATAGATGGATGACACTATCCGGAATAGACGGAGGCTGGCGTTCTTACGAGTACGTAAAACAACAAAGAGCCATCCGAAACAGAGAAAGACTTAAAGCAAAGAAAGAGAAAATGGAGGAACAGAATAATGGAAAAAGCGAATAGAATCGACGCAGCAACACTGATGGAAGCCGTTAGCAATATTGCAGAGCCAACATCATCATTTGAATGGAATGGTATGGAAGTTGTTGTAAACAGAGTGTTACCTATGAATGTTATGCTCGAATTTGTTGATTATGTTGTTAAAACATGTTTCAGTGAAGAAGGCGAATATATGCCGGAAGTAAAAGACTTTGCAATCAAGAGCTGCTTGCTTGAGATGTATGCTAACTTTGATCTGCCAAAAGATCTCTCGGAGAGATATGCTGCTATCTATAATTCAGATATCGTAGATGCGGTTCTTAATCATATCGAAGGTCGCCAGTTTGGAGAGATTATCAATGCTATCGAAAGTAAGATTTCTAATATGGCTCAGATGAATGTACAGATGGTATATGCTCAGATGAATCGTCTCAATCAGGAATTTGAAAATTTGACAAGCAGCATGGAAAATATGTTTGCCGGAGTATCTGCAGATGATGTTGCGAAGCTCATCAACGCAGTTTCCAATGGAGATATCGACGAAGGTAAGGTTGTACAGGCTTTCGCATCTCAGAGCAGAAAGAATAAAGTCGTTCCGATGACAAAAGGGGATAAATAATCATGGCTTCAATCAATATGGAGTCTATTATGGCAAAGGCTCAGGCTCATATGGGAAGCAACGCAGGACAGGCAAAGGTAAATAATATGGTAACCAAAGTTATGCTTGGTAGTATAACATTGAAATCTGGTGGCAAAACACATACGCCGGAAGAAGCTGCTGAAAAATTCATCGAGGTTCTAAGGAACTCAATCAGTAGTTCTGGAATTAGTTCCGATGCTGCATCTGCTATTTCTGAACTGAGCCACTCTTCTGCTGTTCCTGTTGGAGCAAATACATACACAATAGAAATATTCTTTACCGGAGATTTAAGTAGACCATCACTTGCTCCGGGAAGATTTGGTGGAATCAACAATTTAGCTGCACTTTTAAATAATGGTGTGGATCATACCATGAGACCCGTACATGGTATGTGGCATGGTCACGAAACATGGAGTAGAACTGTAATACCAGGTGCTCATTTTGTAGATAATGCTGTAAGTAGTTTTATGGGTAATTACGCGTCTGAATATAATGTCATAGACATTTCTATTGGAGATGCTTTTTCTTAAACACATAGTAAACATTTAGTGAAAGGATTGGTGTATAAGCCAGTCCTTTTCTTTATATTCAAAAGGCGGTGAGATAAATAAATGGCTGACATTTTACTGACAGTCGGCGTGGATACTTCGTTGAGTTATGCTGAATTTCAGGCAGGAATTACCAGTCTGGTTTCTCAGGTCAACGCCAATCCACCGAAAATAAAACTTAAATTTGATGATTCATCCCTGTCTTCTATGAAGAAACAGATTGAATCAATGACTAAGGCTGCGGCAACTGCGAATACAGCGAAGTCAATGGGTGGCTATACCAAGACTAACTCCGGTATCTGGGTAAAAGACACCGCTGCTATTAAAGCTAATACGCAGGCAAAAAATGAAAATGCCAGTGCTACAAAGAAAGCCGCCGATGCGACAAAACAGGCAAAAGCAAGTGAGGATACTTTTGCAGCCGGTACAAAGAAGCACACCGATGCCTTAAATAAAGTCAACACATTACTTGGACAGGTTACTGCCAACACACAGAAATGGACTGCCGCAAGAAGCGGTAAATCCAGTGATAATTATTCTGCATTAAAGGGTCAGATTACTGCGCTTGAAACATTGAAGTCTGGATTGATGAACGGAACTGTATCTGCTGAACAGTTCGAGAACTCATTCCGTAGTATCAAATCAACTGTTACAGAGTCTTCTGCTGCAATCAGAGCTGCCGGTGAAAATACCCAAACACTTGGAGATCGATTCGGTGGTTTAGCAACCAAATTCGCATCTTGGTTATCTATCACACAGGTAATCATGACTGCTGTAAGAACTGCAAAGCAGATGGTATCTGCTGCGGTTGAAGTTGAAAGTGCTATGACTCAGATTAAGATCGTAACGGGAGCCTCTGATTCTCAGATGGAAGCATTCCTTACGAAATCCATTGCACTTGCAAAAGAGCTTGGACAGAGCGTAACTGATGTAGCGTCTTCTATTGAAACTTTTGCTCGTCTTGGTTACAACATGAGTGATTCTTCCAACCTTGCTAAGTATGCAAATATCATGGCGAACGTTGGTAATACTGATGTAGACACAGCAACAACTGGTATTACTTCTATTATAAAGGGATACGAGTTAGATGCTAATGATGCGGAGCATGTATCAGATGTACTTGTTAAGGTCGGTCAGGAATACGCAATTTCAGCGGAAGAATTGATGGCTGCATTCCAGCGAGGCGGTGCTGCGCTCCATGCTTCTGGAACTGACTTTGAAAAAAGTGCTGCTCTTTTTGCTGCTACCAATGCTTCTCTTCAGAATGCAGAAACCACTGGTACAATGTGGAAGACAGTCAGTGCTCGTATCCGAGGAGCTACAACAGAGCTTGAAGAAATGGGCGAAGAAACAGACGGATTAGCTCAGGGTCTGTCTAAGTACAGGGAAGAAATCAAAGCTTTATCTGGCGTTGACATCATGAAAGATGAAAACACATATAAAGACATGTACGACATCTTTGTACAGTTGGCTGAGGTTTGGGATAACATGGAAGATGTATCTCAATCTCGTGTCGCAGAGATTCTTGGTGGTACTCGTAATACATCAGGTATTATGTCTACAATCACGAATATCAAAGACGCTATCGGAGCATACTCAAGTGCTATGGATTCTGCTGGTACCGCTACCGAAGCAAACAATATATATATGGATACCACAAAGGCTAAGGTCGGAGAACTGAAAGCAGCCTTTCAGGAGCTTTCTTCTGATTTTATCAGTTCAAACTTTACAAAAGGAGCCGTCGAAGGTCTTAAAGGTATCGTAGAAGCGATTGATAAAATTGTTGAGACCGTTGGATCATTAGGAACAATTCTTGCAGGATTGGGACTTGCCAAGGTCATCAAGAACGTGGCTTAACCCAAAATCATGGGTTGCTTTTATGGCAGAGGTCGGCATGGTCAAGGACGTACCGTTATGGAGGTATGAGCCAAGACTATGGGTGAGCGTTTTAAAATAAATCACACGAAGGGGTAATTGCTGGGAAACTGGTTAAACCAATCATACTACAACGTAATTGGAAACAATAGGCGTGAATGTTGCGAAAGGCAGAAACAAATGATTGGATGGTATATGGTGATAGTAAGCCTAAGTACCAGGTAGAAGTATTTTCTACGGATAGGATAACATCAGCCGGACGAAGACTCACAGCTTCATCTTCAGAGACTACCCACCCTTTGAGCCGCTACAGCCTAGTGTAGCGACTTTTAATGTATAGTCCTCGTGTAGTGGGAACTTATCTCCTACTTTAAATGTGGTACGCACAATATCTGCGTCGATAAGAAGATATTACTTTGGTTGCCATGTGTAACCGCATTTGGAACAACGGTTTACGGTCTTATTACTTCCAATAAATCCTGTTATTAGACTAAAACCTCTTTGACCAGTTACGATCTGCGTGGATTTGCAACGCGGACACATTACAGGCGCGTTCTTATTGAAGTTAATGTCAATATAATCCATCATTTTCTGATTGACAGACTTACTATTTTCATCTGGTACTACTTCTGCTTCTCCTCTATTTTTAATAATGAAGTCAAGCAGTATATCGGCTCTATCCTTTGTAATACCAGATGCTATTATCGAATAATCTGAATATTCGGATGAATTTTTATTTGTAATGTATGTTTGTGCAAGCATTGATCTGGCTTTGCCTAGCACCCATTTATCTTCAATGCGCTTTACACAATATAAATCTGGTGTTTTATCCACATCTTGTAGTGGGTATCCACACTGCACACAGCATGATGCTTTATCGGATATGCGAGCACCGCATTCCGGACACGTAATAAGTGACATATAATTACTCTCCTTTTCGTTTATCATACCACATGATATTGCCTTTGAAAAGAGTCTGCTATAAAAGGTATCGAAGGAGCAAAAACACTTACAAGCATCATACAAGCACTAGGAACCGCGTTTCCACAAGTAACTATTGCAGTTGAAGCTATGTCAACTGCACTCGCAGGTGGAGCCGGAGTGTTCGGTGCAGTCGCTGCAGGAGCAACCGCATTATTCGGTGCATTGGCACCTCTCGTCGGAATCATTGCACTCGTAGGTGCCGCATTTATTGGATGGAAAATATATGATAACTACATGCAAAAACAGGTTCAAGCTGCTCAGGAAGCCGGTAATGCATGGAAAGAGTCAAACAGCTCCATCGAAGATTATAAAAATAGAATTGTAGAATTAAGAAACCAGTTAGCATCTGGAACTCTTACGGAATCAGAGGCATATCAAGCAAAGTCCGAACTTCTCTCAATTCAGGAATCTCTGACAGATTCATATGGAAGTCAGGCGGATGGTATTGATCTTGTAAATGGGTCTCTGCGTGAGCAGATTGGTCTGATGGATCAGTTAAGCCAGTCAGATGCAAATAAGTATCTAAACGAGAACCAAAAAGGTATCAATAAAGCAACCAAGGAAATGGAGAAAAAGAGAACCTATTACCTTGGACAGTTTTATGATATCGAGGGAGACGAAGCATCAGAAGCTCTGAAGAAAGCAATTAAAAATTCTCAAGAAAATACGGAGATCTGATAACAACAAGCGAAGGCGTAGGCGGAGAATTACTATTGTACTTTGACGGAGATGCATCTCAGGCTGAAGCTGCGCTGAATGACTTCATGACAGATGTTCGTAATGCATCAGATGAACTTGGCGGCAATTATATGCTTGACGATATTTTCAGCTACTCTGAAAGCAGTCTAAAAAGTGCTAACAAGATACTGGATAAATATCAGGAAGTATATGAACAGGCAAAGGCTGCAGAAATTGCTGGTGATAAAACCGAGTACAAAGACAAAAGTGGAGATTCTAAGACAGCTGCTGAATGGATGCGTGATTATTCTAAGGCGGTAAAAGAATATAATGATGCTCTTGTGAGCGGAGACTCATCCAAAATAGCTGAAGCAAAGACAAACTTTGACGCTGTAGATAAGTCCGTTCAATCACTTCTGGAATCTGATATGAGCGGATACGCTGACTCATTCACTGAAATTAGCGATCAGCTAAACACCGCTGCTATCAGTGCGAATGATTTTAAGGATGCAGTCAATGGTATTGATACGTCAGACGGAGCAAAAGAAATTGCAGATGCGGCGAAGGAACTGAAAGACTTAAAGCTGGATGACAAAGATTTCATATATGCATTTGAAACAGATGGTGTACAGGAAGGCGAAGAACAGATAAATGCATTGGTGCAGGCTGCGCTTGACGCAGGTGTAATCAGTGATACATCTTCCGAGAGCCTGCAGTCACTCGCGAATATGCTTATTGAACTCGGTGTTGTTTCTGGAGAGCCTGTAGAAGGAATGGAAGAAACAACAGCATCTATGTCAGATATGCGTACTGCTGCTGAAAATCTTGTTAATGGTCTTACAACTGTACAGAGTGTTCTTAGTAGTCAGCAGAACGGCAAGTCTGTATCTCTTGCAGATTTCAATTCAGACGAACTTGCAGATTACAGAGGTGCTCTTGAGTATGTCAATGGTACAATGCAGTTAAATGCAGAGAAAGTTCGTGAGATTGCTAAGGCTAAAGCCGAAGAGCAGGTTGCAACAAACAACACGAACAAGGCGCTTGAACAGGCTCAGTACCTTGAGAATGCAAGACAGATTGAACAGTATCGTCAGCAGTTGCAAGACGCAAGCTTCGCAGAAGGAGAAACTGCGGAAAGTATTCAAGCTTCTATTGATGCCTTATTATCCGAAAATAGTGCTATTGCAGATAACTGTGCTCAGTATGATTTATTATCTGCTTCTATTCAGGAAGCTGTCGGAGCATATCAGAACTGGCTGAACGCACAAGGCGCATCAGACTATGGCGACATGGCAAATGATACGGTTAGTGCTATACAGCAAATTCGAGACACATACGACGCAAATTCAGATATATATGGAAACTTTGGCTCAAAGAAATTTGAAGCAGCTGTAGATTTCATCGTTCCAGATTCTGTAGATAGCGAAGACCTTAGTGCAATCGAATCATATATGGCAAATTTCAAAGAATATTTGAGATTTGATGATGACGGAGTTGTAGAGGGACTTGATGTAGATAAGTTCTTGCAGAAATCTGTTGATGCAGGTCTTATGTCATACAGTGAAGACGATGGATTTAAAGTCCTCGGTGGCAAGAAGATGGAGGATTTTGCAGAAGGTCTTAATTTATCATCAGGTGTTGTTCAGGCATTCTTTGATGAGCTTCAGCTTAAAGGTGCAAATTTCGACTGGGGAGATGAAGCCGTAAAGACTATAGGCGATTTAGCTGTAGAAGCTAATGAGGCTGCGGAATCTCTAAGACAGATGGACGGAAATAGCGATTTAAAAATCAAAATGGATGTCTCTGACCTTTCAACGACCGAAGAACAGATAAATGCATTGGATGCAACTATAGCAGAAATGGATGGCGTAAAAGCCAGACCTGACGTAGATGCGTCAAGTATTGATAATGCCAATGCTGTTATTCAATACTGCCTCACTCAGAAGCAACTTTTATCACAGCCTGATGTAATGAGGGTTGATACATCTCAGGTAGAAGGCGAAATTGGAAACGCAATATCTCTTTTACAGCAATTCCAGAACGCAACAAACGACCTTGAGATTAAACAGAAAGTCGGTGCTGATACATCTGAAGCTGAATCGAAAGTAAATTCTCTGGCTTCTGAAATAGAAGGCATTTCTCCAGATATCAAAGCGAAGCTGAATATTGATTCAACATCGGTTGATTCCATCAAAACATCTATCGCTGGACTATCTGCGGAGACTATAAATGTGAAGGCAAATGTCGATGCGTCGGCAATAGACGGGTATAATCCTGAGTCAAAGAAGTGCGATGTTATCTATGACCCGAAGACAGACTTATTACCCGAATCATTCTCTTCTATCAATCGAACTGTAAACTATATAGCTAATACTGCAAACCTCCCTAGCTCATTCAGTACGATTACACGGTATGTAAACTATGTAAAAACTGGTTCAAATGTAAGCGGTACCGCTCATGCTGGCGGAACTGCGAGAGCTGGCGGAGACTGGGGAACAGCACCTGGCGGCAGCACTCTTGTTGGAGAACTTGGTCGCGAAATTGTTGTAGACCCACGAACCGGCAGATGGTATACAGTCGGAGACAATGGTGCGGAGTTTAGAGATATACCAGCAGGAGCAATCGTATTCAATCACAAGCAGACCGAAAGCTTACTTGAGAACGGATATGTTTCTGGACGGGCTTCTGCTCTAGTTAGCGGTACAGCGATGGTTACTGGCGGATACAAACCATATAAGCCAAGCTCATCTTCTACAAGCAGAAAACCATCTTCTTCATCGAAGAAAAGTTCTGGAAGCTCATCTCGTTCATCCAGAGGTTCTTCGTCATCGAAATCAAGTGGATCTAAATCAAGCTCCTCTTCGTCTGAAAAAGAATTTGAAGAAGTATTTGACCTTATTGCGATTGCTGTCGATAGAGCGACCGAAGCAATAGATAGACTGAAAGCAACTGCTGATAGTGCATTCAAGACTCTTAGCACACGTAATAGTGCATTAGTTTCTGAAATGTCTGCTATTGCAAATAAGATTGATGTAGAGAACAGAGCGTATGAGGGATATATGGCAAAAGCCAATTCTCTCGGTCTGGACGAATCTTGGGCTAGAAAAATCAGAGACGGTTCGATTGAAATCACGACTGTTACTGATGAAGACCTCGCCGATAAGATTAAGGATTATCAGGACTTTTACGAGAAGGCTATTGAAGCGAAGGACGCTGTTGCGGATCTGCACGAAGAAATCGCCAACTTATACAAAGACAGATTCGATAATCTCTCAAACGATTTTGAAAACCAGCTCAGTCTCTTAGAGCATCTCACGAATACGTATGATAATGGCATAGATGACCTTGAAGAACGAGGATATATGGCAAGCACTAAGTTCTACGAAGCAATGCAAAATGTTGAGAAACAAAACATTGATATTCAGAAGAAAGAGCTTGACTCACTTGTTCGGTCTATGTCGGAAGCTGTCAACTCTGGAGAAATCAAAGAAGGCAGCGAAGCATGGTATGACATGCAGAATGATATCAACGGAGTTAAGGAGAAAATCCAGGAATCTGAAACAGCTCTTGTAAAATTCCAGAACTCAATTCGTGAGACAAAGTGGGATAGATTCGATTACTTGCAGGAGCAAATCAGTAACATCACTGACGAGGCGGACTTCCTGATCGACTTAATGGAGAACTCTAACTTATTTACCGATAACGGACAGTTTACTGATACCGGAATGGCAACGCTAGGTCTTCACGGTCAGAACTATAATGTGTACATGGCTCAGGCTGATAAGTATGCAGAGGAATTGAAGAAGTTAAATGCCGAGATTGCAGAAGACCCGAACAACACGAAACTTCTGGAGCATCGTCAGGATTTACTTGAGGCTCAACGTGATTCTATCCTTGCCGCAGAGGATGAGAAACAGGCTATTAAAGACCTTGTTGCTGATGGTATCGAAAAAGAGCTTGATGCATTACAGGATTTGATTGATAGATATACAGATGCTATGGATACAGCCAAGGATCTGTACGATTATCAGAAAAAGGTTGAGGAACAGACATCAGAAATCTCTAAACTTCAGAAACAGTTAGCTGCTTATTCCGGCGACAACTCAGAAGAGACTAAAGCAACCATACAGAAAATTCAGGTTGACTTAGCTGATGCTATGGATAATCTTGAGGAGACTCAGTATGAACACTATATCAGTGAACAGAAAAAGCTTCTCGACAATCTGTATGATGAGTATGAAGCTATCCTAAATGAACGCCTGGATAACATCGATGCTTTAATGGCTGATATGATTAACACTATCAATCAGAATTCAGCTAATATCAGTACCACACTGCAAACACAGAGTGATAAAGTTGGTTACGATTTAACCGCTGCAATGAAGTCTATTTGGACAAATGAGGGTGGCGCAGGCTCCATCATTACAAAATATGGAGAATCTTTCTTAACACAGATGACATCAGTAAATGATGTTATCACAAAAATAGCATACAAAATTGGTGCTATGGTAAAAGAAAGTGATAAGAAGGCTGATTCAACTATATCTTCTGCTACTCCATCAACGAAGACGGATACGTCCGCAAAACCACCTACACAAGCAAATACTCCTGCTAAGCAACCAACCAACAATACTCCGAAATTCAATGAGGATGTAAAACGTGGCGTTGCCGCTGCTATCTGGATTTACGGTTCTAAATCTGGATGGGGAAATGACCCAGACAGAAAGAAACGTCTTACCGCTAAATTCGGAGCATCTAACGCAGCTGCCGTACAGAGCTACATCAATGCTCACGCCAATAATGGAGATTTGTATAGATACTGGATAAGTACAGGAAGGAGCAATCTTTCTAAATATTACTACAGTGCATTTAAGAAGGGTGGTCTGGCTGATTATACCGGAATGGCTTGGCTTGATGGTACGCCTACAGAACCTGAAATGGTTCTTAACCCAAAAGATACACAAAACTTTATTGCCTTGAAAGATGCTATGAGGAGTATCGCAGACGGAAATAATCCTTTGAGCGAACTGTTTGGAGGAGATGAAGGTGCTGCGAATGTGTTATCGCAACTTGCCAAAATTGGTGCGCCAATTTCAGGCAGAGAAACAAATATCGGAGACATCACCTATCAGGTAACAATTCCGATAGAACATGTACAAGACTACAATGATTTTATGAATCAGATGCGTAAGGACGGAAAGTTTGAAAAGATGATTCGTTCTATGACTGTTGACCAGTTATCTGGTGGCAGCAAGTTATCAAAAAATAAATATCAATGGTAGCAATCAGAGAGGCAATTTAATCGTTGCCTCTCTTTCTATTGGAGGAAAAGGATATGAATTTAGATAGAAAAGTCAGAATGCAGGAACGTACAATTCAAAGCCTGCGTGATAAAAACAAAAAACTTGAAAGTGAAAACAAAGCTTTGCATACAGAGAATGCTGAGCTTTCAGATAGAGTCTCCCGTTACGAGCAAATAATCGGAAGTGTAGATTCGCTTCGTAATGAATGGAATAAAAACATTCAAGAAGCTATTGCGTATAGAAAGCAATATAAAGATGCTGTATTTGCAATACGGAAAATACGCAAAGATTATGAGAAAAAATTCAATCAGTTAAATAAGCAATTCAAAGTATAAGTGAAAGGAGGAGGACGCATGGATAGATGTGATTTTACTTTTAGAGGTGAGTCATTGAGCAATCACGGATACATGCTCTGTGAGTTCGATGGTTCTGGATCTGTTGAAAATGTTACAACGGATTCGCAAAGAGAGCTGACATCAATATCAATGTTCGGTGGAAGATACTTTCCTATTATATATTCAGTCTACGACGGTGCGCTTGTAGCGGAGATGTCGATATGCAGACTCGGAAATGACGCCGGAAATGCAATAACACCAAAGGAAGCTGCTGCATTAAAGCGCTGGCTGGAAAGTCCAGTAGCGTCCGAATTCAGAGCCGGAGGTATTGATTATGAAGGCATCTTCTGGAACGGAACATTCAATGTAGAAGAGATTCATTCAGACTCTGTTTTTGTTGGATTTCAATTAACATTCACGGCTACAGCTCCCTTCGGATATAAAGACAAGGTAAATATCAGCGGGTCTGTAGCCAAAGATGGAACTGTAAGTATTGACGATACAAGTGACGACGAGGGATATATTTATCCTGATATCACGATAACTTTGAAATCAGCTGGCGACTTAAAGATTATGAATGAGTTTGATAAAAGGGAGACTGTTGTCAGAGGTTGCTCCTCCGGTGAAACACTGACATTTACTCATCTCCTTCAAATACTATCAAGCAATAAGTCACATGAGCTTGGAGATGATTTCAATTACAAATTTATAAGAATCAACAATGAGTATGGCAATACATTGAACAAGCTGACGTTCAATCTCCCTTGTACATACTCTATTTCATATAATCCGATTGCGAAGGTGGTGATTGCGTGAATACTTCTTTATACGGAGGTCTTATTGAAATAAGTCCTGACGGTCAGCCAATTACACCAGATCTCGTTCTTTCTTATCGTGGCGGAACCAAACAAGGAATTATTCACAATGTCCAATCACTGACGAATGCAAATGCACTTGTAGAAACTGCTGAGATATCCTTTGATGTTTATAAGGAGATCAATGGTGTTGAATGCCAGTTATGGGACGATATTAGAGATTTCAGACTGGTATATATACCACACCTTGATACGTCTACATTCAATCCGTGGTATGAGCTTTCTGTAGAAGTTGATGAAAACGACTGTACAATCAAGCATTGTCAGGGTGTTCATTTACAGGAGGCTGAGCTTGGTCAGCTCACATTAAATGGTGTTGAGATAAACACAGAGGATGATATTGCGAGAGATGACTACTCTCCTACTATCATTTACGACCCAAAGAATCCGGAAGCTTCTGCTTTGGATAGAATCTTAAAAGACAAAGCATCTCACTATACGATTGTCCATGTGGATTCTTCTATTGCGAATCTGCAAAGGACATTCTCATGGGATGGTTCGAGTATAAAAGATGCATTTGATGATATCGCAAATGAGGTTGAATGCTTGTTCGTGTATGGCGAATATACAAATAATGATGGAAAAATACACCGTACCATTTCTGTATATGACTTAAATGATAGATGTATGGAATGTGGTGAGCGTGGATCATTCACAACTAAAGTATGCCCGAAGTGTGGGTCTGCGAATATCAATTATGGATATGGAACAGATAGCGGAATATTCCTTAGTCATGAAAATTTCGCTGGTGATATTACATATTCGTCCAACAAAGACAGTGTAAAGAACTGTTTCCGTCTTGTAGCCGGGGACGATTTGATGACTGCAACGATTCGCAATATCAATCCGAGCGGAAGTCAGTATATCTGGTATCTGAGCGATTCTGTTCGTTCAGATATGTCAAAAGAGTTACAGGATAAACTGAATGCTTACGATAAAGAGTATGCGTCATATTCAAATGAGAAGCAGATTGATATCCCATCTACTGCTATCTCAGAATACAACGCACTTATCAACAAATACAAACTGTATGATAACACTCTCGTGAATGTTAAGTATCCTATCGTAGGTTATTCAGCACTGACAGATTTATATTACTCTGCTTTGAATTTCTACAGCCTGTTGAAAACAACTCTCGCTCCTGCATCTGAGCATGGAGAAAAGACAACGGCAGCTAAGGAACTCACGAAACTCACATCCGGCGCATTGTCACCACTTGGTATCCAGAATGGAGATATTGCTTCTTCTGCTACTGTCACTTCCGCAGTCCAGAATTATGCAAAAGTATTCATTGATACTTCTCTTTACCGGATTACAGCTAAATGCAATGTTTATGAAGCAAAGGTATGGAAAGGAACAATTACACTGACAGGATATGCTGATGACGAAGATACAGCAACATCTGCAGAGCTGACTGTATATGTATCAGATGCAACTCCTGATTTCATTAAATGCCAGATTGAAAAGGCAATGAAGAAAAATGAGGTTGATGCCACCGGAACCGTTGCTTTGTTCAAAAAGAGTGAGTCCGAATTCAAACAGGCATTATCTTATTACAGCGTAGATAACCTGAACATTCTTGCAAGTATCGCCCGTGGATGTATGGATATCCTAATTCAGCAAGGCGTTGCTGATCCTGAAAACGAATTATACACTTCAATGTACCTACCGTACTACAACCGCAGTGTATGGATTCAGGATGAGTTACGCGAGCGTGAAGCCGAAGTTCTGAAATTAAGAGGAACAAGAAGTAACCCAGATGGAGTTCTGTATTATATCGAAAAGCAGAGACAGGCTATTGCAAATAAGCTCGACCTTAGAACATACCTTGGAGAATCTCTGTGGGTAGAATTCTGCTCTTTCCGTCGTGACGATACATACCAGAATGATAACTTCATCTCTGACGGATTATCAGATACTGAGCTTATCACTCAGGCGAAAGAATTTGTTAAAAACGCAGAACGTGAAATCATAAAATCTGCAACATTACAGCATACAATCAGTTGCAACCTTAACAATTTCCTTCTGGTTAAAGAACAAGACGTAGAAGAATCACCAATACCAATCGTAACATTGGATGGCATTCAGATTGTTACTCATGACCAGCTTTATCTTGTTAAAGGAAATGCGACATTCTCTCCTCTTCTGGTTAATTTCGAGGTCGGTAACTGGGTTCACATCGAAATTGATGGAGTGGTATATAAGCTGAGACTTACCTCTTATAAGATTGATTATGACAATCTTGATAAGTTAGATGTGGAGTTCTCTGATGTCACATATGGACTGGACTATATGTCAGATACACAAAGTATTTTGGCACAGGCTCAATCTATGGCTACATCATACTCTATGGTACAGCATCAGGCTAATAAAGGAAACAATGCCAATAAGCAGATTATGGATATGGTTGAAAACGGTCTGAATCTGACAAATAAGAAGATTGTCAATGCAGCCGATAATCAGAGTATGGTTGTTGATGAGTCCGGTCTCTTAATGAGAGAAAAAAATGAATTCGGAGATGACTATAGTGCAGAGCAGACAAAGATTATCAATCATGGATTTTATTACACCAATGATGGATGGAAAACAGTTAAGACTGGTCTCGGTAAATACATTTACTATGACCCGGAAACTGGAACGTATAAAGAAGATTATGGTATCATCGCACACAAAATTGTAGGAAATATCATTCTCGGAAACGAACTCGGTATTTACAACACTTCTGGTTCTGTAAAAATTGACCAGAACGGAATGACAATTACTGCAGATGCTGCTGATACAAACAAGGATCTATTTACACTTCAGCGTAAGAACGAAGACGGTTCTTATACGAAATATGTGTATGTAGATGATGATGGAAATATCAAAATCAATGGCAGACACATCCAAATGACAACAAGCGATGACCTTGGTTCCTATATTGATAAGACTATCAAGCAAGAAGCGGCTGCTCTTGTCGTTCAGCTTACCAATGAATATATAGGAATAACCACAGACTCAAACGGTAATGGTGGAAATTTTGCTGACTGCTACACGGACGTTCTTGTATTCTCAGGCAGTACGGACATTACGAAATCATCCGATTTGAAATGGACAATTACTGCTACAAGTGGAATCGAAGGCGAATGGGACAAGACACTTCATAGATATACAATCAAGAATCTGACTACAAATATGGGTGAGATCGTATTTGATTTAATCTATATGGATAAGTTATCTGTCAGCAAGAAATTCCGTATTGCAAAGTTGAAAGCCGGTGCTGATGGCGGTCAGGGTATTCAAGGTATACCTGGTAGAGATGGTGTTGATGGTACATCTTCATATATACATATCAAATATAGTCCGGTCGAGAATCCAACAGACGAGATGCTGACAGAGGTTCCGGCTGCTTATATCGGTATATGCGTAGACACTAACCTCAATGACCCAACAACAGCAAGTTCTTATACTTGGAGTAGATTCAATGGTAAGGACGGAAAAGACGGTACGCCAGGAACGAATGGTCGAGATGGCACGGATAGCTATGTACACTTCGCATATGCACAGTCATCAGACGGTAGCGTAAACTTTAGCGTAGTTGAGTATGAAGGCGCAACGCATATCGGTGTATATACGGACAATATCAAAGAAGACAGTACGGACTATAAGAAATATGCATGGTCTCAAATTCGAGGAGAAGACGGAACAAGCGTAACGATTGAATCTACAGAGGTTGTGTATATACCGAGTGACAACGGTACTACTCCTCCTGACGCTAACTCTATGGCAACCAGCGATGGAAAGATACTTGTGGATCACAACGGAAACGAAATTGCTACGAATAAGTGGCTTACAACAATACCGGAGGTAATCGAAGGCTCTTATCTTTGGACAAGAACAACTGTCAACTATTCTGACGGTCATTCAACAGTAACTTACAGTGTATCAAGACAAGGTATTGACGGTACGGACGGTATTGACGGTATCAATGGGCGAGATGGTAGAGATGGTTCGAGCAACTATGTTCATATCAAATATTCTGCTTATCCAAATCCTACTGATAATCAGATATCTGAGGTTCCATCAGATTACATCGGTATCTGTGTGAATGATGTGATTAAAGACCCAGATACTGCAAGCTCTTACACATGGTCTAAGTTTGCTGGTAAAGACGGGGAAGATGGTATTCCAGGTAAGAATGGCTATGTACATTTTGCATACGCAAAAAGTGCAGATGGTAAAGACGGATTCTCAAAATCTGAATTTACTGGCGCTACATATATCGGTGTGTACTCTGACAATATACAAGCTGATAGCGGAAATTATAAGGATTACGCATGGTCTCTTATCAAAGGAGCTGACGGTAAAACTCCTGTCAAGGGAGTCGATTACTTCGATGGAGTGTCGTCATATCTTTGGATTCGCTACGCTACTGATGCAAACGGTACTGGAATGACGCAAACACCATCAAGTGCTACGAAATACATTGGTACTGCGTCCACAACCACTTCTACTGCTCCTACTCAAGCAAGTGCATACAAGTGGTCTAAATATGTCGGTGAGAATGGAACTGCCGGAGAAAATGGATATGTCCATATTGCATACGCAGATTCTGCCGATGGAAAAACCGGATTCGATACAACTGTCGGAACCGACAAGAAATACATCGGACAGTATACAGACAACATCGAGGCAGACAGCACCGACCCATCAAAGTATACATGGACTCTTATTAAAGGAAGCGATGTAAAAATTACTTCTACGAAGGTAGAGTATATTGCAACAATTGAGAAAAGCACTACGCCTCCTGAATCAATAGAGCTTGTTACAAGCGGTGGTTTATCTCTCGTGGATAACTCATCAAGAACATTCGTAACTAACAAATGGTCTGATACAATACCTGATCTCACAGACGGTATGTATTTATGGACTAGAACAACCGTTCAGTATTCTGACGGGAATTCTACAGTTACGTATACAAATGCAAAGCAGGGAGATGTCGGAGTTGCAGGAAGAACATACTTCCTTGAGGTAGATACATCTACTGTAAAGATTGATGGAAACAATATAATCACGCCTGACACTATTAAAGTCAGAGGATATTATCGGGATGGAGATGCAGACAGAGAGGTTTATCCATGCCGTTTTGTTATATCTAAGACTTATAGCGATAACCGTACCGAAGAAGTTCTGAGTTCTACGGGTAATGTTGCGGAGCAGAGCTTTACTATCTACGGAGAAAGCGAAATGCCTACATTCTATACGATAGAAATGCATAAGGCAAACCAGACTCCTACAGATGACAACATGCTCGACATCCAGACAATACCAATTTTAGTAGATAGCTCAAACATGCTTATCGGAGCGAGAAACTTATTGAAGAAATCGAACCAGCTCGAAGGTTGCCATTACTATGGAACAGACGGCGTATATTCTATTTCCGAAGACGAAGTTGATGCAAAACGAATAATCAAGGTTAAATCCGGAACTGGGTCTAATGCAGCTAAAGCGGTTTACTACGAAGTGTATACCGACAACTTAGTTGCTGTAGAGCTTGGTACGAAATTGACTGTATCTATGAATGTATACTCTCGTCAGAGTACGACAATCAATGTGTGTCTTGCAAACACAAATGGTGTAATGCAAACAACAGATATGCAACAGATACAGCTCACATCTGGATGGAACAAAGTTTATACAGTTCTGACTTTGGAAGATACAGAGTTTGATCTTGTATCGGATGCTCGTGACAACATCGTTACATCGTCTGGTCAGCTTATCTCTACTGGTAGCGTAGGTATTACTTCTAACGTACTTAGAATCACTGACAACATGAACAATAATGACTACTATGCAATCGACTATATTCAGTTGGAAAAGGGAAATCGTCCTACAGACTACTACCCTGCTCCGGAAGATTTAACCGATTACACGGACAAAATTACTGGAGATATGTCAGAGGAACTGAAGAAAATCATTTCCGATGTTATCAATAATGTGGTTGCAAATAGAAAGGATTTCGATGACTTAGTTGGTGAGGGTGGTCGGATTGAAGAAATACGAAAAAGCAGTGTTACTACACAACAGCAAGTTGATAAGGTTCAGACTGATGTCAATACGTACATTGTTCGTGTAGATGCTATAGACGGCAGAATTGAAAGTATAGAGCAAACGACCGAATGTTTCTCTATGGAAGATGCCGGACTGCGTATTACAAGAAAGATTTCAAGTCAAGACCCATCTATGCAGTTATCTATGCTGTTGAGCGAGCAAAAGTTAAGTTTCTACCAAGGAACAGACGAAGTTGCTTATTTCAGTAACAATAAACTGTATGTAACGGATGCTGAAATCTTAGACAGATTGCAACTTGGAAAGTTTGCCTTTATCCCACGTTCAAATGGTAACCTGTCATTTAGGTACCTTGGGGGGCAATAAATTCTTAGCCATAAAGGAGGTGATATTGTATGGCTTTAAGCGGAAGTTTTACGACCGGTGGATACGAAGGAAGATGCTGGAAATTCAGCTGGACGGCTTCGCAAAATGTTGGTGCAAATACATCTACAATCTACTACACCGTCGAAGCTATAGGCGGTAGTGCCGGATGGTACATGACGGGACCCTGTAAGGTAGTTGTTGCTGGAAGCACAGTTTATAACAACACTGGTCGATGGAAACAATATAAAGGAAAACTGTGTAGTGGTTCTGTCACTGTAAATCATAACAGTAATGGTACGCAATCTTTTTCCGCAAGTATCTCTAGTGCTATTTACTATTATGCGGATGGTACAGGAAATGGAAGCGGTAGCTGGTCTCTTGATACCATACCAAGAGCATCGCAGCCTTCAGTAAACAACTGGCCTTCAAGCGTATCTTCGGTAAACATGGGCGACCAGATAATCATACATATGAATAAGAAAGCGAGCTTCACACATAAGGTCACAGCTACATTCGGAAATAAGTCTGAAGTCGTAACGAACTCTTGTGTGGATAACGTAGTATGGAATGGATTTACGATAGCAAAATATGCTGGTCAGATACCGAATGCGACAAGCGGAACATTGACATTCACTGTTGATACGATGAATGGAGGCACAAAGATTGGTACGAAAACTGTGTCAGTTACTGCTTATCTCCCAGCATCCGTAGTTCCTACATGCAATATTGCATCGCTCTCCAATACGAATAATACATTTGGATGTTATGCGAAGTTGCTTTCTGGGGTTAAGGTAAAACCTACTGCTTCTGGTGTGTATGGATCGTCCATTAAAACACTGAAAATAGCGGTTACTGATATGTCAGACAAAACGGCATCAAGCGGAACAGAGTATACATTCGATGCATTTACGAAGACCGGAACAAAAGTTGTAAAAGTATCTGCTACCGATAGTAGAGGTCGTTCTGCAGCTGCTGCATTAGATGTTACTGTAGTCGATTACAGCCTTCCATCCGCTTCTATCACAGCATCTCGTGGTACTGGAACAACTACCAGTAATTTCGTATCAGACGATACCGGAGACCATGCTAAAATCGTTGCCAAAGGTTTCGTAAGTAGTATATCCGGCAACACGCTCACTCCTGTCCTACAATACAGAATTGCAGGGCAATCTGCGTGGACAAACCTAGATATTAGTGCAAGTTCATTATCTCTTAATGACACTCGTGTTATCGCTGTTTCGGACACTGAGGCATACGATATCAGAGTTATCATTCGAGATAAAGCAGGTCGTGAAGCCACCGCCACAATGACATTATCAAACGGCTTCGCGACTATGGACTATAAAGCTGGTGGTGATGGAATTGCGTTTGGTAAAACCGCTAATCGCTCTGGTTTTGATTGTGCTATGCTGATGCGTATTTTTAAAGGTGTAAATCTAATGAATGAAAATACGCCTGGTGGATATGGATGGTCTGATTGGTACTATAATAATAATGGAACTCAAGGAAAACGTGGACGCATCTATGCAAATTCCGATGGTATACATATCAAAGCCGAAAATGGAAAAGGATTCCTTGATGGGACATGGAGCGGAACTCTCTCGGATGTTCGCATGAAACGAGATATTGAACCGATAGCAAAGGAAATTATCCTAGCTGTCGGAGAAGTACATTTCAAACAGTTTAGAATGTCAGCACCTGACTACGACCACGATGAGTTATGCGTTGGAATTCTAGCACAAGATTTAAGAAATGCATTCGCTAGGCATGGAGTTGAAGATAAACTCCTGATGCTTGGAACAAGAAAACTTAATCCTGATGATGAAGATGAGTATTACTGCATTGAGTATACTCATTTTTTATTGGTCAGAATTCTATACGATGAACTGCAAATGCAGAGTTTCAACGAACGTATAGAAAAACTCGAAAAGAAATTAGGTATATAAGAGGAGGAATATACTATGGCAAATACAACAAGAATTAAAGACCTTTCTGCTGTTACTGCTGTCGCTGATTCTGATGTACTTCCAGTTGACGGTGCGAACGGTACTAAAGGTGTGACTTTCGGCAACCTTTCCACAGCTACACTGAATAAGCTGACAGGTAAAACTTTCGGTCTGGATCAGGGAACAAAGTCTCTGCCGGATGCAGTAAATGAACTGTACAAAGGAGCTGCTCGTAACAATGCAGGTGGTCACAACTCTATTTTCAGAGGTAAGAATTTAGGTACAGCTTACACATCTGCGATGTCTAAAGCTATTCAGGCAGGTACATTTGATGACCTGTATGTAGGTGATTACCTTACAATCAATGGTACTGTATATCGAATCGCTGGATTCAATCTTGGAAAACAGATTGGAGACAACGCATCTATGGGTAACTGCATGTGCCTCGTTCCTGACTCTGCTCTGTATAACGCACAGATGCACAATACAGATAGTGGTCAGTATACGGAAGGTTCTGCTGCAAATACAACAACCGGTGCATATGCAAATTCTGATATGAGAACTACCAACCTTGCACAGGCAACTCAGAAGATTGTGAACGACTTCGGTTCTACTCATGTAATGTCTTACAGAGATATCCTTCCGAACGCAACCTCTAACGGACAGGCTTCTGGATGGGCTTGGTATGACTGTAAAGTTGAACTGATGTCTGAGGTTATGGTGTACGGAACAAATGTATGGGCTAATAGCGGATATGAAGTTGGATGTATCAACTCTCAGTTCCCACTGTTCGCTCTCGCTCCTGAATATATTCACCGTCGCTTCGCCTATTGGCTCCGTGGTGTTAGGAGCGCGACTACCTTCGCTGGTGTGGGCTACGGCGGTCATGCGGACAGCGGCGACGCTTCTAATTCTCGTGGTGTTCGTCCGTTTTTCTTCGTTAATTAAAGGTTAGCAAGAAATACATAGCAATATCTTTAATCCCATCCCACCTTTAGGTGGGTGGGTAATACGGAGGGAATGATGTCGGTACTGAAAGCAAATAGAAAGCCATCTCCATTCGAGGTTGAGCATCATGCATATAAAGTAAGAACTGTTATTACAGACCTTGCTTTGCGACAGTTTGGTTTAAAGGAATATGAAGAAAAACCTAAGCCAGACGCATACGCAGGATGGAGTCAAAATCAAAAGGACGGTTATGATCGCAATATTGCTAAGCGCAAGGAGCGATATGAAGCTTTTGTAGAATGGTTTATACCAGATGAGCAGAAAGCAATTATACAAATTACCCGTGATATGGTACATGAAATTTTTCTAGCTAATGAAATTAGTCCGCAATTCATTAGTGAGTGTGATGAACGCAGAATACATCAGGACTTAGCTCTTGGTCACTGCGAGAACTTAATTCAAGAATTACAGTATATCATTACCACTCTGCCTGTCAATATAGAAAAATATGAAAATATCACAAATATGATTATACAAGAACAGGCGTTAATCAAAGGTTGGAGAAAATCTGACAACAAAATTCGTAAGAGTATTTTAAACAGAGAGAAAGAATCTGTGAAAGCATAAGAAGAATAATCCGGGCAATTTCTGTATGTTTGTGCCGTTTAGTCGCTTCAACTATTGGCTCCGTGGTGTTAGGAGCGCGACTAACTTCGCTAATGTGAACAACAACGGTAATGCGAACAACAACAACGCTTCTAATTCTAATGGTGTTCGTCCGATTTCTTCCACTTGTTTAACTATGCTATATGCAGATACAAGAAACGAAGAAAGGAGAAATTGTCCGTGTGCAGGAATGCACTAAAAGACAAAGGCGATGCAATTCGTTACGACTGATTGCTACAAACGTCAAATAATTTTGGAAAGAAATGACTAATACAAACACACAATTTGAAGATGAGTGTGACGTTGTATATAATCTGAATTCACTTTATCACGCATATATAGCGGCTAAGAAAGATTCTGACTGGAAACCACAGGTTCAGAAATATGAAATGAATTTTCTTCCGCATATTGTGAAAAGTAAAGCTGCTTTAAAGAGCAGAAACTACCATTCATTAGCCTCGACAGAATTCATTATTAACGAAAGAGGAAAGACAAGACCCATTACTGGTCTTCAAATGTCAGACAGAGTAATCCGGCATTCTCTTTGCGATAATGTTCTTGCTCCGAGCCTACTCTCTTATCTCGTCTATGATAATGGAGCGTCGCTCAAAGGAAAAGGAATTACTTTCAGTCGCGAAAGATTTGAATATCATCTACACAAATACTATCGCCAGCACGGAAATGACGGGTACATCTTACTGATGGATTACAGTAAATTCTACGATAACATACCACATGATATTGCATATAAAGAAATTGCAAAGCATGTTACAGATGAGTTTTCGCTATGGTTGTTGGACTTAATCTTCGATAATTTCAAGATTGATGTCTCATATATGACAGACGAAGAATATGAGCATTGCATGGAAACACCTTTCAATTCTGCAGAATACAGATTGAATGTTCCGAAGTCTGCTCATACAGGCGAAAAGTATATGCGTAAATCTGTAAATATTGGAGATCAGTGTTCGCAGATAATCGGAATATATTATCCAACGCAAATAGATAACTTTGTCAAGATTGTAGAGGGTCAGAAATTCTACGGCAGATATATGGATGATAGCTATGTGATATCTCAGAGCAGAGAATATCTTGTAGAACTTGAGGCTAAGATTGCAGCTAAAGCAACGGAACTCGGAATGACATTGAACAGGAAGAAAACACGAATAGTAAAGCTATCAGACTACTATAGATTTCTTCAAATCTCCTATTCTCTCACTGACACAGGGAGAGTAATAAGGAAAATCAATCCGAAAAGAATTGTTGATATGAGACGTAAACTCAAAGCTTTGAGCATCAAGGTTAAGAATGGAAAACGTACACAGGAGGAAGTAGAAAATATGTTTCGCTCCTGGATGGGTGGTCACTGCCACCTTATGAGTAAGATACAACGTGACAACTTAAATCTTCTTTACTATGACTTATTTGGAGGTTTTATAGATGGAAAATACTATTTACAATATTATCCTCGCAAACGGAACAGAGATTCACGCCACGATCAATGGCAACAACTATATCACAGACGATGCTGTTAATATTGAGATTCTGTCTGATGCTAATTTATCCAATGTAAACATTGGAGGCGTTGACTACAAAGATATGACATGCACAAATATCTGGAACGAGGATGGTCATACAAGATTTATCATTCGTGAAATGACAGAAGCAGAAAAAATGAAACAGTGCATCATTGAACTGAGCGCATTACTTTAAGAGGAGGGGTGTTATATGATTCAGTTAATCAATTTTTGGACAGACATTGTATACAACGGTGAAAAAGAATTCGATGCGGTGCCAGATAAAATCAAAGGCGATGTAATGGCACAGCTTATCAAAGCAGGCGTCGTAACAAATGACAATATTGAAGATGTGAAGTCTGCAAAGATTGCGGCGATGAGCGTTGCTTGCAACGAAGTGATTACACAGGGATTTGATATCACACTGTCTGATAAGAAATCTCATCACTTCAGTCTTGAAGTTGCGGATCAGCTGAAGATTTCTAAGCTGAACGATAGAGCAAACGCAGGAATCACCGTACTTCCATATCATGCCGATGGAGAGTCTTGCAAATTCTACTCTAAGGAAGATGTTGTAGCTCTGAATACAGCTATGGAAAACCGCATTGAGTTCCAGACTACATATTTCAATTCTCTGAGAGATTATATTGAGAGCATGACGGATATCAATGACATCTGTGCTGTAGAATACGGCATTGATATTCCGGAAGCATATCAGTCTGAAGTCCTGAAAATGCTGTATTCTCAGATGCAGAAAGAAAACTAATATATGTGTATAGGGATTGGGAGGTTCCGACTACGATTTGTGTTTACACAAGAGACAATCGTTGGATTAGCCAAAAGCTAAGTATGGAGAAAAGTACAATCGGCAACGAACCCTATATCAATAAGTTATAAGAATTCGCGTGGTGAGCCGGTATACCCGGCTCTATCACATTTAAACGGAGGTTACTGGTATGAAAAAGGCTCTATCATTATGCCTTAAATATCTCTCACTTTTCACTGTGATGGGGTCTATATACTATCTGATTGAAATCATATGGCGCGGTTATAGCCATGTAAGCATGTTTATTCTTGCTGGCGTTTGTGGTATATGTATTGGTCTCATCAATGAGATTCTATCAATGGACACGCCGATATGGTTACAGGCAATCATAGGATCATGCATTGTCACAACAGGCGAATTTATATCTGGATGTATCTTAAACCTGTGGCTCGGACTTGGCATATGGGATTATTCAAACATGCCATTTAATTTACTTGGGCAGATATGTCTACCATTCTCTCTGCTATGGGTAATCCTGTCTGCATGTGCGATCGTGATTGATGATTATGAGAGATATTGGTTTTTTGGAGAAGAAAAACCTTACTATCGATGGAGATTTAAGGAGAAGAAATGAAAGATTTATTTATGGTTTTAAGACGACGTATTTTGGTTGTATATCATGATATCGAATGGCGAGATGAAATGTTCGATAAGATGCTAAATGCATATCCTGAAGCTATGGTATGTAGAAAGATTAAATCAATGTGTGGTTGCTCCATAGAGTTGATTGATGGAACTATTCTGAAGTTTGTATATGCCGGAGATAATTCCCGTGGAGTACGTGCTGATAAGATTATCGCACAGCCAGGTATTGAACAAGAGGTTTTAACGACAATCTTTGGACGTACGCTTGTTCATACAACAAGTATGTATGTCGCAACGGATGATGGAATTATGCCTGCCATCACTTATTATGCAGATATAAAGAAATAATGCATACCAAATTCACGTTTTATAAACGTTAAGATGCTATATATAGTTTTCATTATCATTTCTTTATCTATATATAGTATTGTAAAGGTGGTGAAACAATGAGATATATCAGTGAAAAAGAATACAATGCTGAGATGTCGCGAATCAAACATGAAAATGAAAGTAAAGCCAGAATGAGAAAACTCAAAGCGGAACGTGCGAAAGGGCAGCCACGAAAGTCCAAGAAAATTTCTAACAGTAAGTTAGTGCTCTGGGCTATGGTTGCTCTTGTATTTTGCATTGCTATCTGGTTTATGTATGAATCTCATAGATTGTGTGACTTATCACAGGCTTATGCCTTACTAGGTATTGTAGCTTCACTTGCACCTGTAATCTTCGGTTACTATAGCAAGTCAAAAGCAGAAAATACATCTGGAGGCATCATTTACGAAACTGCTATGAAGGAGCAGGAAACAACTAATTCGGAATCTGGAAAGGGGTAAACACTATGGAAGGATTACAGAAATTTTTACAGATACTTAATGATAACTGGACAAGCATACTTGTTTGCGCCGGGTTGATTGTGGGTATCGTCAAGAAGACTCAGGACTACATGTCCAAGAGTCAGGAAGAAAAAATTGAACTTGCTAAGAAACAGATTCAGACCACTATTCTGAAAATGATTAGTGATGCTGAGGTTGATTGGCAGGAATGGAGCAAGGCTGGTTCTATCAAGCGCTCTCAGGTAATCAAGCAGATTTATGATGAGTATCCGATTCTAACAAAAGTTGTGGATCAGGATGCACTGATTAAATATATTGACGAACAGATCGATGGCGCACTTGATACTTTGCGTGAGATTGTTAAGACAAACGAAGCTGCTTCATAACTTATTAAGCTAATTAAATAATTTACGAAAGGGGTTTTGATTTCTATATGGCATTAACAGGAGCAACGAATGAAGAACGTATCTGGAATTTCTGTATTAGCAAAGGAATGACGAAATGCGGAGCGTCAGGGCTTATGGGAAACATCTACGCAGAGAGTGGGCTTAGTTCCACAAACCTGCAGAATTCATTTGAAAAGAAACTTGGCTATACGGACGCATCATACACGAGTGGTGTTGACGCTGGTACATATACAAACTTCGTGCGTGATAGTGCTGGATACGGGTTATGCCAGTGGACTTATTGGAGCAGAAAACAGGCACTGCTTGAATTCTGCCATTCAAAAGGAACATCTATTGGCGATTTAGAAATGCAGCTTGAGTTCATGTACAAAGAGCTGAGTGAAAATTACGGCACAGTAATGTCCGTACTGAGAAGTGCCACTACTGTTCTGCAGGCATCGAATTCTGTTCTATTGCAATACGAACGCCCTGCAGACCAAAGCTCTGCCGTACAGAGCAAGAGGGCTTCATACGGACAGGTATATTATGACAAATTTGCTTCAAAAACAAATCAGCAAGAAGGAGGTAAAACTATGGGATACACAAACAGTTCACTTGTAGATTGCGTGGTAAAGAGTCCTAATCATAGCGGACAGAGAACGCATTCTATCGACAGGATTACACCGCATTGTGTTGTTGGACAGCTCTCTGCAGAATCTATCGGTGGATGCTTTACAAGTTCTTCAAGACAGGCAAGCTGCAACTATGGTATTGGCAAAGATGGTCGTGTCGTACTTTGCGTAGATGAAGCCAATAGAAGTTGGTGTTCTTCTAGCAATGCAAATGACCAGAGAGCAATTACCATTGAGTGCGCAAGTGGTATGAATGAACCTTACGAAATGAATAATGCTGTTTATGAAAAACTGATTAAGCTTTGCGCTGATATCTGTAAGAGAAATGGTAAGAACAAACTCGTTTGGAAAGGAAGTAAAACAGCAGCTCTTGAGTATACACCTAAGAGCAATGAGATGGTATTAACTGCTCATAGATTCTTTGCGAATAAGAGCTGCCCTGGCGACTGGCTGTATTCAAGATACGGAGATTTGGCTAACAGAGTCAATGCATTGCTTGGAACAAGTTCTTCCGCAGATACGAATACTGGTGGTAATACAACTCCGCCTAAGACAAATTCATCTTTCCCTGCAACACCGTTCACTGTACATGTTATCGTATCTGATCTTAATATCAGAAAAACACCTAATGGTACTGTTGTAGGTCAGACAGGAAAAGGCACATTCACTATCACATCCGTAAGTAACGGATGGGGCAAGCTGAAATCTGGTGCTGGATGGATTTATCTTGAGAACGCTTCATATTGTACGATTGGTTCTACTACTTCTGGCTCCTCCTCAAAGCCAGCTGCAAGTAAATCAAATGTACCGTATCGTGTTCGTATTGATGCTACAGACCTTAGAATTCGTTCCGGTGCAGGTACGAACTATCCTAAGACTGGAGCCTATACAGGCAAAGGCGTATTCACAATTATTGAAGAAAAAGCAGGAACCGGTTCTACTAAGGGCTGGGGTAAATTGAAATCCGGAGCCGGATGGGTTTCTCTTGATTACTGCGTAAAACTGTAACCTATGTTTGGGCGGGCAACCGCCCTTACATATTTCCGGCATGTAACTTTTGGAGGGAAATATGGAAAAATTACTTACAAACTATTCTCCCACAGATATTATCATGTACACAGTTATCCTGTGTCTTGCTGTTAAGGGGGTAGTGTCTTTTATCGACTGGGCTTGTGATCGTGTCCGCAAATACTATGATAAAGACCATGATGAACGAGAAGAGATTAACACGATTAAAGAAGATGTAGATGAGCTGAAAGAAGCTAAAGAAGATACGAATAATTCTGTAGACAAAATCAATGACAGTATTGCTATGCTGATTGAGTCTGACAAGGAAAGTATCAAGGCTTATGTAACAGAACGTCATCATTTCTTCGTATATGAGCATGGGTGGATTGATGACTACTCTATGGAATGCTTAGAGCGTAGATTCTTAATATATCAGCATGAGCATGGCAACTCATTCGTAGAAGGTCTTATGGATGAAATACGTGCGTTGCCTAAACAGCCACCGGAACAGTATAAACACAAATTTGATGGTACTGCTACATACGTGAAAAATGCAAAAGCAAAGACAAAGCATTAAACAGGAGGTGCTTGAGAATGTATAGAATTATGATTGCTCAGGCTAAGCGAGATAATTACGAAACGCTATATAAGTATTTGACAACAAATATTGATGGCGAGGTAATTCCGCTTGAACTCGGTTCCAAAGAAGCTTTGGATAAAAGAGTTGAAAAGATGCTCAATGAAGAAGGGTATGCTAAGAGCGACTTCATTATCGTAAGAGTCGTTGATTATACGATTGATGCTACTGCATACACAAACACAGACGTCAACGCGGATACTTCTAATATCGATGTGACACTGTTGAGAGCAGAAAAATAATATGTAAGAAAATGTGAGTGTGTATATAAATATAGGCAGATTGGTAAATCAAAACCAGTCTGCCTTCTTTTTATTTAAAAGAAAGGCGGTCAAAACGACCGCCAATAACGCATATGTGTAAATTGACGCTGTAACCTGTCATTTTGCGTAAACTTCGCTGAAGATACTTGGAAATTATCTTACGCAATTTCGTACTCAACTTTGACGCAAAACGATATGATATTACGCGATAAAGTATGATACTTTATGATAGTTACTCAATTACATATACTAGATACAAACCGCTTGCAAGTCATTGAAATTCAAGTAATTATGCGGTTTATACGATTTACTTTGCTGAGGTACTTACATTCCCATCTGTTTTGCCAACTTTTATTTACTGTTTTCTCAAATGCCCATTTTATAAGGCTTTCTACGCTTTCCTCAATTCTGCTCTTCCATTTTACCCAATTTCCCTTTGGGTAGAAACTTTTCATTCCCGTTGAAAGCAAATTTCTCTTATTTTGCTATGTTGGGTACTCTTTTATGCACACTGGGTAGAGTTTTTATTTTTCTGAACTTTCTGTTTTTCACTCACGCTACCAAACTTTGCTATTTCTTCTTCAAATTTTGTTTCTGTCACATGAGTATATATGTCAATCGTTGTACTGTAATGCTGATGTCCCATTAGCATTTGCACTACTTTAGCGTCCATTCCTTTTTCAAAGCACCTGCTACAAAATGTATGTCGGATTGCATGAGGATAAAGGTCTTTAAATTCTATCGGCTCTCTGTTTTCCTTTACCGCTTCTATTGCTTCTTGAAAATTGATTGCTTTTACTACTTTCTTAATTTCTTTTCTGCTACATTCCGAATAACTGGACTTCCTAAAGAAGTGGTAAACACCAAGTTATCAAATTCTCCACTTGAACGCCAACGATTTCCATAGGCTTTTTTCTGCCTGTTCTGTTTTCTTTTTGAGATAACAGAATTTCTTCTGTTTCTGCCATAAACGGAATACTTCTGTATGAATTATGTGTTTTAGGCTTTGTTAGTCGCATAGTCTTTACTCCATTTTCATATTGACAGGATAAAGACCTTTGAATGTTAATACATTTCTTATTCCAGTCTATATCTTCCCATTTCAGACCACCGACTTCCCCAATTCGCATACCCGTCAGAAACATAATGTAAAACATCTCTTTATACCAGTTATGCTCTACTTCCTGCAAAAACCTTGTTTGCTCTGCCATTGATAAGAAACGTCTTTCTGCTGTTTTATTTTCCCAAGGTACATTGATTTCAAAACATGGATTGATGTCTATAATACGATTATTCTTTGCAGACTCCAAACACTCCCGAACTCTGCCTAAAGCATCTCGCATACTGGAAGACGCTCTCCCCTGCTTATTCATATCGTTAATGACACGTTGAATATCCAAGTTCCGTATATCTGTCACTTTCATATTCCCTATTGCTTTTCCAAATGTATTATAATATTTGCTACGCATAGGAAACACGCTTGTTTCCTTGATATTAGGAATTTTATAATTTGCAAACCATTCCTCAAACCATTCATTCAGCGTTATTTTCTGACGTTTCATATCAATATTATTTCTTGCTTCTTCTTTTGCCTTTTCAAACAATATTTTTAATTTCTTCAAATCAACATCATACAAGTTAATGTCTATTCCGTTTATCTTTGCTCTTGCTTCGTATCTACCGTCCTTTCTTTGACGTAAACCTGTTCCTAATTCTTTTCCTTTTAAATCTTTACCCATAATCTCTACCCTTTCTATCAATCAAATATTTTGATAAATAAAAAGGGAACTTCTGTGATTTTAACCATATACTACTATAAGTTCGCCTCCTTTTCAATCAGAACTTCAATAACTTTTTGCTTGTTGCTCTAGCCATGTGTCTAATAATCTTCTGTTCGCATACCACCGATACCCAATCTTCATGGAAAACGGACAGTTTCTACTTTTCAAGAGTTCTCTTGTCTTTGTTTCTCCAAGTCCAAGATACTCACTTACTTCCTTTAAATTTAATAATGCTTTTTCTATACGATTATCCCCTTTCCTCTAATCTTCTTGCTTTTATGTAATCATCATACAACTGTTTCTGTGTGATATTCATTTCTCCATTTGCTACAAGATTACCGATATAATCCCTTTTCTCTATCTTTCCAACCTCTGCAAACAGTTTCAAAGACGGAGCAACATACTTTTCTAACCATTCCCACACCTTTTGTAAACTTTTCTTCTGTGGTTGCATGGTAAGTTTAACCTTACCTATATCTTTCATCAGTTCCGCCCACGCTTGATAGGTTGGGTAAAGCCTTTTTCGTGTTGTCATGCTGTCTGTCGGCTTTTCTAAAAATCGTATTTTGCTGTTCAATACTTCCATTGCCAGTCCTGCCACATCTCTATATCTCAATAATTCCTGTACTACGCTAACTGCCATTTCCTGCCGAAATCTCAATTCATATCTGTTCCAATTCGCATCTAATTCTGTTCCATACTTTTTATTCTGTTCATATCCCTTTTCATAAAATACCAATCTCAAATTACTGGCTGAACTGCCGAGATAAAGACTGCCACCTTTACTCTGAAACACTTCCTCTTTCAG
>ENA-OQIF01000202-OQIF01000202.1-human-gut-metagenome-genome-assembly--contig:-NODE-202-length-30838-cov-4.716063_pt1 | contig 30838 bp, 37 predicted proteins | sample MGYA00242574_ERZ504738 | MGnify/ENA primary metagenome ERZ504738 (study PRJEB26092, sample SAMD00036437) | human gut metagenome | host: Homo sapiens | study: EMG produced TPA metagenomics assembly of...
GATAATAAGGATTAAGACCGTTTTTGGGCATTTCCCAAATACCGGAGTTAATTTTTTAATGTAGATGTATTCCAAGTATAATAAGGATTAAGACACTTTTGGAGCATTGTCTATCATAAAAATTCCGTATGTAGATGTATTCCAGTATAATAAGGATTAAGACAGGTTTTGTGCTTCGCCGCCATTGCACAGTAAGTATGTAGATGTATTCCAGTATAATAAGGATTAAGACTTAAAAGGAAGAGGACTTTACAATTGTCTCTTCGCCTTTATGTAGATGTATTCCAGTATAATAAGGATTAAGACATTCCTTCTCTCTTTACGACCTCGACATAAATCGTGGATGTAGATGTATTCCAGTATAATAAGGATTAAGACAATTTTCCATAGTTCTGTTTTTAGGAATTTTTTACTATGTAGATGTATTCCAGTATAATAAGGATTAAGACGGTTTAATCGTGTGATAAATCACGGCATCAAAGAATAATGTAGATGTATTCCAGTATAATAAGGATTAAGACGGTTAATAATCGAAATTATAATAAACAAAGGATATGTAGATGTATTCCAGTATAATAAGGATTAAGACCAATGCCCAGAAATACTGCAAACTTTCCTTATTAGCATGTAGATGTATTCCAATATAAAAATTTAACTACATTAAATAGAATAAGGGGAGAAGTTCAGACATAACGGCTTGGATAAGATCGTCATGGACTTCGGTATTGCTTTTAACATTGGGAAAATGATCAATAAGCAGGAAAAGAAGAAGAGAGGCAGAACTAATTTATTGGTAACTATTTTAATAAGCTGTGGAATAGCTTACCAAAAATACACAAAGGCGATAATACTACGGGGCTGTCCAAAAAGCAAAGTGCCCCCCCAAAAGTCGGATAGCCCCTTTTACCATTGTTTATTTCGGTGAAAAGCCTCATATTACCGTTGTGAAAAATTAACAGTAATAGTTAAGATAGTATTTAGAGAGTTAACCTCCAGCCAAAATGTTCTTTTCCGGTTCGTTTATCGGAAAAAATATCTCCCAACCATCTTGTTCGTGTTGTAAGTTACATTGTAGATGCTTTGGATATTAGTTACCTGCTCTCGGCTTATAATGGAGGAGGCACCAACAGCTATCATCCCCGTATGATACTCAAGGTCCTGTTTTATGCTTATCTGAACAATATCTATTCCTGCCGCAAAACCCAAAAGGCCTTGCAGAAGAATATTCACATCATGTGGTTGTCCGGTAATAGTACACCCAATTTCCGCACTATCAATGATTTCCGTGGCAAGGTTTAAAAGAACATATAAAATCATTGTTTTCTGCCCTTATTCTTCTGCTGTAAGAATCCGGCTATGTCAGTTTGGATGTACATAGCAGTCACCGATCCCGGTTATGGCAACGAACAAAACGATGAGTTTATGAAGAATATGGGTATAGAGGCTTTTGTCAAGTACAATTATTTTCACAAAGAGCAGAAGCGGACCTGGAACAAGGATGCTAAAACCTAAAGAAGGCATCCATTGCTGGACACCTTCCTTCTATATTTATTCTTAATCGTTATTTTTATAAAAGATCAAGTGCCTTGAAACATTTCACTAACTTACCGATAGCAAAATCAATCTGTTCTTTAGAGTGTGTAGCCATCAACGAGAAACGAATCAACGTATCGTTCGGAGAACATGCGGGAGGCACAACTGGATTTACAAACACACCTTCGTCAAATAACATCTTAGTTACCATAAATGTCTTCTCCATATCACGTACATATAGAGGAATGATAGGAGTGGAGGTATGTCCGATCTCAAAACCAAGTTCACGGAAACACTTTAAAGAGTAATTGGTTATATCCCACAAATGCTCAATACGTTCCGGTTCGTTTTTCATAATCTGAAGTGCAGCACGAGCGGCAGCTGTAGCAGCAGGCGTATTACTTGCACTAAAGATATATGAACGTGAATTGTGACGCAAATAATTAATGATAGACTCGTCTGCTGCAATAAAGCCACCGATAGCGGCCAATGACTTACTGAATGTGCCCATAATAAGATCCACCTCTTTAGTCAATCCGAAATGATCACAAGTACCGCGTCCGTGATTACCCAAAACTCCCAGTCCATGCGCTTCATCTACCATGATATTAGCATCATATTTTTTAGACAAACGGACGATCTCAGGCAAATTGGCAATATCACCCTCCATACTGAATACTCCATCTACTACAATCAGTTTCACTGCATCAGGACGACATTTCTGCAACTCTTTCTCAAGAGATTCCATATCGTTATGCTTGAACTTAAGAATGGTAGAAAAAGAAAGGCGGCGTCCTTCAACAATAGAAGCGTGGTCAAGTTCATCACAGATCACATAATCTTCACGACCTGTCACACACGAAACCACACCCAGATTTACCTGAAATCCGGTAGAATAAATGATAGCATCTTCTTTACCAACAAATTCGGCCAATTCTTTCTCCAATTGAAGATGGAGGTCGAGTGTACCGTTCAGAAAACGCGATCCGGCGCAACCTGTACCATATTTGCGGGTAGCTTCAACAGCAGCTTCAATTACTTTCGGATGATTAGTCAGGCCTAAGTATGAGTTTGAGCCAAACATTAACACCTTTCTGCCACTCATTATCACCTCTGTGTTCTGTTCACTTTCGATACAACGAAAGTATGGATATACGCCTTTAGCCTTTATCTGCTGAGGGAGGTCGTATTTAGCTAACTTCTCTTGTAATAATCCCATGAATAGTTATTTATATAATTCGCTTATTGACTATCTTTTATATAATAGTCTAAATCCTTTTTCCTTAACAAGTGTTTAAAACAGGGGGCAAAGATAACAAAATATGTTTTTAGCTGTTCTTTTTCTATGAAAAAATATACTCTTTATAGTTTTAGAAAGCTGTGAAAGGGCAAAAATTAAGATATTTATATTACTTTTGCCGACCACAACATATAAATGATGGAACCAACTTGCATGAGCGAAAACAAGAAAAAAATAATATTCATCGTTAATCCAATTTCGGGTACACAAAGTAAGGAACTTGTTCTGAGTCTACTGGATGAAAAGATAGATAAGGAAATGTATACTTGGGAAGTTGTGTATACCGAAAGAGCCGGACATGCAATCGAAATAGCAGCAGATGCGGCAGATAAAAATACAGATATAGTAGTTGCTGTAGGAGGAGACGGAACAATTAATGAAATTGCCCGTTCATTGGTACACACCAATACAGCATTGGGAATTATCCCTTGCGGCTCTGGAAACGGATTAGCACGGCATCTTCAAATTTCAATGGATCCGCGTAAAGCACTTGAAATTTTGAATGATGGGATAATCGATATCATAGATTACGGAAAAATAAATGGCACAGACTTTTTTTGTACTTGCGGAGTAGGGTTTGACGCTTTTGTAAGTCTGAAATTTGCTAATGCCGGCAAACGTGGACTGCTGACTTATCTAGAGAAAACCCTACAGGAAAGTCTAAAGTATCAACCTGAAACTTATGAATTGGAAACAGAAGATGGTACTTCCAAATATAAAGCCTTTCTCATTGCTTGCGGCAACGCTTCTCAATACGGGAACAATGCTTATATAGCCCCACAGGCCACTCTGACAGATGGTTTGTTAGATGTAACCATTCTCGAACCGTTTACGGTATTAGATGTTCCGGCACTAGCCTTTCAGCTCTTCAATAAAACAATTGACCAAAACAGTCGCATTAAAACTTTCCGTTGCAAAAAGTTATGTATTCATCGCAGTTCGCCGGGTGTTGTCCATTTTGACGGCGATCCGATGCAGGCTGACGAAGATATCAAAATAGAACTGATTCAGAAAGGACTGCGGGTCGTTGTACCTGGTGATAAAAAAAAGATAATCCCAACGTATTACAAAAAGCACAAGAATACGTAAACGGTATTAAATTGATAAACGAAGCTATAGTAGAAGATATAGCACATAAAAATAAAGTTATTCTGAAGAAGAATAAGCAGCTGATACAAAAACTTACTAAAAAATAGACCTTTGGAAATAACACGGAATCCGAATTAATATGTACTTTTGCAGACTACTTTAACAAAAATATAAATAATATATTAAATATGTTCAGAACGCACACGTGCGGAGAGTTAAGAATCTCCGATGTTAATAAACAAGTCAAGCTGTCGGGATGGGTACAGCGCAGCCGTAAAATGGGAGGTATGACTTTTGTTGACCTTCGTGATCGCTACGGTATCACTCAATTAGTATTTAATGAAGAAATAGACGCTGAGCTTTGCGAACGTGCCAATAAATTGGGTCGTGAATTCGTCATACAGATTGTCGGAACCGTAAACGAACGTTTCAGCAAAAACAGTCATATCCCGACCGGTGACATCGAAATCATCGTTTCGGAACTGAATATCCTGAACTCAGCCATTACTCCTCCTTTTACTATCGAGGACAACACCGACGGTGGTGATGATATCCGCATGAAATACCGTTATCTGGACTTACGCCGTAGTGCTGTTCGTTCAAATTTGGAATTACGTCACAAAATGACGATCGAGGTTCGCAGTTATCTCGATAAACTGGGTTTCTTGGAAGTGGAAACTCCGGTATTGATCGGTTCAACTCCTGAAGGAGCACGTGACTTTGTAGTACCTTCCCGCATGAATCCGGGACAATTCTACGCATTACCGCAATCTCCACAGACACTGAAACAGCTATTGATGGTTTCCGGTTTCGATCGTTATTTCCAGATAGCCAAATGTTTCCGTGACGAAGACCTGCGTGCCGACCGCCAGCCTGAGTTCACTCAGATTGACTGCGAAATGAGTTTCGTAGAGCAGGAAGATGTGATTACTACATTTGAAGGAATGGCCAAACACCTGTTTAAGGTGATCCGTAATATCGAACTGACCGAGCCATTCCCACGTATGCCTTGGAGCGAAGCAATGAGATTGTACGGTAGCGATAAACCGGACATTCGCTTCGGTATGCAATTCGTCGAATTAATGGATATCTTAAAAGGGCACAGTTTCTCTGTATTCGATAATGCCACATATATTGGCGGTATTTGTGCCGAGGGTGCAGCCAGCTATACCCGTAAGCAACTGGATGCCTTGACCGAATTTGTGAAAAAGCCACAAATCGGTGCAAAAGGTATGGTCTATGCCCGTATCGAAGCTGACGGTACTGTGAAATCAAGCGTTGACAAGTTCTATACACAAGAAGTTTTGCAACAATTGAAGGAAGCATTCGGTGCCAAACCCGGTGACCTAATCTTGATTTTATCGGGAGATGATGCCATGAAAACTCGTAAGCAGCTTTGTGAATTACGTCTAGAAATGGGTAATCAATTGGGATTACGGGATAAAAACACATTTGCATGTCTGTGGGTTGTGGACTTCCCTCTATTTGAATGGAGCGAAGAAGAAGGCAGATTAATGGCTATGCACCATCCGTTTACCTCACCCAAACCGGAAGATATCCATCTGCTGGATACAAATCCTGCTGCTGTGCGCGCTAATGCTTACGATATGGTAATCAATGGTGTAGAAGTAGAGGGGGATCAATCCGTATCCACGATAGCCAGTTGCAGAACAAAATGTTCGAATTACTCGGATTTACCCCGGAGCGTGCGCAAGAGCAGTTCGGCTTCTTGATGAATGCCTTCAAGTTTGGTGCGCCTCCTCATGGCGGACTGGCTTACGGATTAGATCGTTGGGTATCTCTTTTTGCCGGACTGGACTCAATCCGTGACTGCATTGCATTCCCGAAAAATAACTCCGGTCGTGACGTTATGTTGGATGCTCCCGCAGCACTCGATCCGTCACAACTGGAAGAACTGAACCTGATTGTAGATATTAAGGAGTAAGTGAAAGAGTCGGTACGCATTTTTAGATTTGCCGTAATTGGTACGCTCAATGCATTAATCACAGCTTTTGTTATTTGGTTGATGATGGATGAATTGTCATACGATTACATTCCGGCCAATATTACAGCGTACATAGTAGCCCAAATTCATAACTTTATTTGGAGTAAATATTGGATCTTTCCGATTGAAAATAAAAGAACAACATTTGGAAGCAGATGTTGTTCTTCTGTTCTGCTTTCGGATTGGCATATAGTGCCCAGTTCTTATTTTTAGTCACACTTGTAGAGTGTGGAGATGTAAACGAGTATCTGGCACAATTCCTGGGGCTGTTTATCTACGGAACAGTAAACTTCATCGTTAATAAGAAGCTTACATTCAGATAAAATAGTGCTTAAGATAATGAAAAATCCCGCAGAGTGTAAAAAACTCTACGGGATTTTTTTATCAGAGAGAGAAATCATTTCAATCAATAAAACGTTTTGTTAAATTCCCATATTCATCTATCCTCCGATCACGAAGAAATGGCCACCAACGACGCACATTCTCCGAACGTTCAAGATCCACCTCAACAATCATATTTTCAGAGCGGTCATTTCCCGCCTGAGCCAGGTATTCACCCTGCGGTCCGGCAACAAAACTATTTCCCCAAAATAATATCCCGCTGGTCTGTCCTGACGGATCAGGTTCGTGACCGACACGATTGACTGAAATCACCGGAAGCCCATTGGCTACCGCATGCGCACGCTGAGAAATAATCCAAGCATTGAGCTGACGTTTCTTTTCGTCATCTGTATCTGTACTCTCCCAACCGATAGCAGTAGGATAAATCAAAATCTCAGCTCCTTTCAACGCCATCAGGCGAGCAGCTTCCGGATACCATTGATCCCAGCAAACCAACACACCCAACTTGCCTAAAGAGGTCTGAATCGGTTCAAAGCCAATATCTCCCGGAGTAAAATAGAATTTCTCGTAATAAGCCGGATCATCAGGAATATGCATCTTACGATATTTTCCGGCAATACTTCCATCCCGGTCAAAGACAACAGCTGTATTATGATATAGTCCCGGAGCACGTTTCTCAAACAAAGAAGTAACAAGCACTATCCGATTGGCTGCCGCCAGTTCGGAATAGAATCCGGTAGAAGGGCCAGGAATGGGTTCTGCCAGTTCAAATAAATCCGTATTCTCTGTCTGGCAGAAATACAAAGAATTATGAAGTTCTTGCAGAACAACAAGTTGAGCGCCATTAGCGGCACATGCTTCAATACTTTTAGCCAGGTTCATCAGGTTTATCCTAATATCTGATGTGTTAGCCTGTTGAATGATTCCTACTTTTATTTTTCTCATACTTTAATTTATTATTTAATCACTCCTGTCGGATATTGCATCGTCACACAATGCAAAGATCCATGCTGCTTAATAAGTGCACGGCAATCAATGCCTACCACTTCGTATGTCGGAAAAGCCTCACACAGCACTTCTTTCGCCAATTTATCATTTTCCGGTTGATTATAAGTCGGATAAAGCACAACATCATTCATTATCAAAAAATTGGCATACGTTGCAGGCAATCTCTCTCCCTCTACTTCTATTTTGTCTGCCATAGGCAATGCCAATAAACGATAAGGAGCACCTGATGTAGTGCGGAACGTTTTCAATTGCTCTTCCATTTTGCATAGCGCCTCGTAATGTTCATCTTCAGAGTCGGTACACTTTACATACGCAATAGTATCCGGAGAACAAAAGCGAGCCAATGTATCTATATGGCTATCCGTATCATCTCCCGATAAGTATCCATGATCGAGCCATAAAACCCGTTGTAAATGGAATACTCTGCAAAGATATTCTTCTATATCAACACGATTCATCGGCGAATTACGATGTGGAGACAATAAACATTCGGAAGTTGTGAGCAAAGTACCGGCTCCGTCACTTTCGATGGAACCACCTTCGAGTACAAAATTCAGACAATCTTTATATTGCCCTTTCAGTGCACCGGCTTCTACTGCCCGGCGAGTTATCTGATTATCTAAACGAGCCTCAAACTTTTCTCCCCAACCATTAAAAGTAAAATCCAGCAAACTTGCTCCACCTGTATCCATCAAAGTAATTGCTCCATGATCGCGCGCCCAAGTATCATTCGTGTCGCACTTCAGGAAACGTACATTATCCATATTCACCGTACCAATGATCTGCTTACGCACCTCCTCAGGATAGGGGGTGACAATAAGCAAAAGTTCACGTTTCGCAATCTCACGGGCTATATTTATAAAACATTCCTGAACTTCAGCCAACATATATGCCCAGTCTGTCCCGGCATGCGGCCAAGTTAGTTGTATACCACTTTGCAGAAACCACTCTGCAGGCAAGAAGGGGGCTAACATCTCTACTTGATCATTAACAGTTAAACCAAAGTTCAATTGCAAATCTTTCTCTGTGCCTCCTGAAGTAGGAAGACCAACCATTATTCCCATTTTTTAGTTTTTAAAGAATAAATCATAAATAGCGAACGGACACTACACCAATAGTAATAAATGCCACTCGCTACCTATATTACTTAGGTTTACGATCGAAAAAAGGATTCTTGGAAGAAGCACTAACCGGGATAGCCATTACCTGACGACATCCTTTCAACCACTCAAGACGTTGGGCAGCCAATCCGGCTGAGAACATGACACGGGTATCTACGCGCAAATCAGCCGCTGTAGCGCATGCCGAACCAATTGCAATGCCTACATCAATGCTATTCAACGCACAGGGGACACCTTCAGAACGTCCGGAACATGTAGCATATCCACAATGACCGCAATTCAATCCTTGAGCTTGCTCACGCGTACCTATTAATAAGATACACTCAGCCTGAAGAATATTATCTGCATCCCGCAAAAAGAATTTCATACCAAACTCTTCGAACATGGCTTTCAACGTATCCGAGAGTTGCTGTATTTCTTCACCGGTAACAATTGCAGTTTCTATGATGTCAATTCCTTTTCCCTTAGGGGCCGTACGGGCAGCAGTCATCATCTGCCGTGCCACATTTAATACATGTTCGTGGCGACTGTCTCGTTCGTTCAGTATCATATCTCGTTCATTAATTAGTGACACAAAGATAAAAGAAATCCCGCACATATTATGAATTTTGACTAACTTTGCAAGATAGATTTAAAGATACACGATGTTACAAATAGACAATGCATGCATTGCTTTCGGCGAGGATATACTCTTCTCGGAATTTTGTATGCGACTAAATAAAGGCGAGACAGCTTGCATAGCAGGTCAATCAGGACGTGGAAAAACCTCTCTACTCAATGCAATCATGGGATTTGTCCCATTAAGAAAAGGCAAAATCAAAGTAGGAGGTATCTTGCTTGAACCTACTACTATCGATGCCATACGCAGACATATAGCTTGGATTCCACAGGAGTTAGCCCTGCCCTCCGAATGGGTAAAAGAAATGATATCGCTTCCTTTTGCATTGAAAGCCAATCGACACATCTCTTTTTCCGAAGAAAAGCTTTTCACTTGTTTTGATGAATTAGGACTGGACAAAGAGCTCTATCAGAAACGGGTAGGCGAAATATCGGGTGGTCAGCGCCAGCGCATTATGATAGCCGTTGCAGCCATGCTGGAAAAACCTTTGATTATTGTAGATGAACCGACATCTGCACTCGATGCCGGTTCCACAGACAAAGTTTTAGCTTTCTTCCGTAATCAGGCAGAAAAGGGAACGGCTATACTCGCCGTTTCTCATGACCGGACATTCGCTTACGGATGTAACCAGCTAATCACACTGTAGTATATGGGAACTATTGATATATCTTACTTTAATCTGCTTATAGGGCTACTGTTATTGGTAATCCCACTTTTCTATCTTTGGAAGTTCAAAACCGGATTACTGAAAGCCACCCTGATAGGGACAGCACGCATGATCGTGCAACTCTTCCTGATAGGTATGTACCTGAAATACCTTTTCCTGTGGAATAACCCATGGATTAACTTCCTGTGGGTTATCATCATGATTTTTGTAGCCGGACAAACAGCTTTGGTACGTACAGGACTTAAACGTGAAATACTCCTGATCCCTATATCAGTAGGTTTCCTCTGTAGCGTTGTGTTGGTGGGCATGTACTTTATTGGCATTGTATTACAACTGGATAATGTATTCAGCGCCCAGTATTTTATTCCCATTTTCGGAATCTTAATGGGAAATATGTTATCAAGCAACGTGATTGCCTTGAACACTTATTATAGTGGATTGAAACGTGAACAGCAATTGTACTGTTACCTGTTGGGCAATGGTGCCACTCGTCAGGAAGCACAGGCACCATTCATACGGGAAGCGATTATCAAATCTTTCAGCCCACTGATTGCCAATATCGCGGTTATGGGATTAGTAGCACTTCCAGGCACGATGATCGGGCAAATTTTGGGAGGCAGCAGTCCAAACGTTGCCATAAAATATCAAATGATGATTATGGTCATTACTTTCACAGCCTCTATGTTATCATTAATGATCACCATCTCGCTGGCATCCCGTAAATCGTTCGATGAATACGGACGTATTTTGCAAGTAACCAGAGAATCTCAAAAGTAGCCGTACTATGACATCAACCGACTCCATTTTACAATTAATAAGTGAAATACATATCCCGGGATTTTTTATTACCGTAGACTTCCTGCAAATCGGAGAGGCTATTCCTCAAGGAATAAGCGGCTTTTTAAAAGAAAAGTACGATAAAATATCTCATGGTGCCAGCGGAAGAAAATTTATTTATCAAGAATCAGGTTGGCGCATGGCATTTACATTCTATCCTACCGACCGGGTAGTCGATGAGAAATATGCAATGAAGAACAAAATGATAAAGAAGCGATAATTGCATGATTATTGATATAAATCAAAGCATAACTATCAATATTTACCTATATTTGTGCAAATATTAATAATTAATCGATACTATCAGGAATATGCACATCAGCCACATTGCCATCTGGACTACCCGTTTAGAGGAACTTAGAAATTTCTATATCACTTATTTCAACGGAACAAGTAATGAAAAGTATATCAATCCTAAAAAGGATTTGAATCTTATTTCATCAGTTTTGATCAGGGATTTGCTTCTCTGGAAATTATGCAAAGAGAAGATATCACAACACCTGCATTAAAAGACTGCCTCGGGTTAGCTCATTTTTCCTTTTCTGTCGGTAGCAAAGAAGCTGTATTGGAACTCACAGAACAACTCCGTAAGGATGGTTTTGTTATCGAGAGTGAGCCACGAACCACCGGAGACGGCTATTTTGAAAGTGCTATTCTTGATCCTGAAGGAAACATAGTAGAAATCACTATTTAACGCGCCTTGCAAGTGCAGGTATATAACGGAGTTGGACGTATTGTTCACCCGGATTGATATAGCCGTTATCCATCAAGATTTTCTTAACCTTGAAATCTTTCAGTCGGTAACGGATATATCGTTGTGCATTCCCAGGCTGTTGTTCCACAAACGACAGAAGCTCGATTGTCCCATCATTCCGAATGATGACTTTAGCCTTAGCCGTACGGAAAGTAAGCACATCGTCCTTTTTCAGCTCTTTCATATGATATTTATCAAGCCAAAAAATGGCTGTCGCACGGGGAAGGCTATCGGCCTCTTCCTGCAATTCATCTTCTTCATCGATAGGAGATATAGTAGCTTCTTTGTGTTGCTGGCATGAAATAATAAAGAAAAAAGAGAGAAGTAACGGTAAAAATGCCTTCATTGGTTTGAGTCTTTATAAATTAGGAGGTAAATATATTAAAAAATCAATAAAAGCAAGGCAAGGTGCTATCTTTTTCTTATATTTGCAGGCAAATTTTCTACTAAAAATGAAAATTAAAGAAATAGTAAGCGCCCTTGAACGGTTCGCGCCTCTGCCATTGCAAGACGGATTTGATAATGCCGGCCTGCAAATCGGATTGACAGATGCGGAAACAACAGGGGCTTTGTTGTGTCTTGACGTTACCGAAGCTGTGTTGGATGAAGCCATCGCGTCCGGATGTAATCTCATTATATCCCATCATCCTCTTATTTTTAAAGGTTATAAATCAATCACCGGTAAAGATTACGTTGAACGATGCATTCTGAAAGCAATCAAAAACGACATCGTTATTTATTCGGCCCATACCAATCTGGACAATGCTCCGGGCGGAGTCAATTTCAAGATAGCCGAGAAGATAGGATTAAAAAATGTACGTATACTCGACCCTAAAGAAAGCAGTCTGATAAAATTAGTCACATTTGTTCCGTCTGCCCAGGCTGAAGAGGTCCGTAATGCTTTGTTCACAGCAGGATGTGGATGTATAGGCAATTATGATTCGTGTAGTTATAATACAGAAGGGGAGGGAACTTTCCGCGCACAGGAAGGGAGCCATCCTTTCTGCGGAACAGTGGGAGAACTTCATCACGAAACAGAAGTGCGGATTGAAACGATCCTGCCTGAATATAAGAAAGGAGAAGTTATCCGTGCATTGCTTTCCAAACATCCATATGAAGAACCGGCTTATGACTTATATCCTCTCCACAATAGTTGGGCCCAAGTCGGATCAGGAATTGTCGGTGAATTGGAAGAACCGGAATCCGAACTCGAATTTCTGAAGCGAATAAAGAAAATATTCGAAGTCGGATGTTTGAAGCACAACAAACTTACAGGCCGCCTGATTCAGAAAGTATCCCTTTGCGGAGGGGCAGGAGCTTTCCTTATTCCGCAGGCAGTTCGTAGCGGAGCTGATGTCTTTATCACGGGTGAAATTAAATATCACGACTATTTCGGTCGTGAAACTGACATTTTGCTTGCTGAAATAGGACATTACGAAAGCGAACAATATACAAAAGAAATTTTTTATTCTATAATACGGGATTTATTTCCTAATTTTGCACTCCAATTTAGTAAGGTAAACACGAATCCCATTAAATATTTATAAGTAAAATGGCAAGAGAAGCTAAAAATGAACCGAAAGAGTTGACAGTGGAACAGAAGTTGAAAGCTTTGTACCAGCTGCAAACAACATTATCTAAGATTGACGAGATTAAAACGTTGAGAGGTGAACTTCCATTGGAAGTACAAGACCTTGAAGACGAAATTGCCGGTCTGAGTACACGTATCGACAAAATCAAGTCGGAAGTAGACGAACTCAAATCAGCTATCGCCGGTAAGAGAGTGGAAATTGAAGCAGCCAAAGCTTCGGTTGAGAAATATAAATCACAGCAGGACAATGTTCGTAATAACCGCGAATATGACTTCCTGACAAAAGAGATCGAATTCCAGTCTTTGGAAATGGAACTTTGCGAGAAGAGAATTAAAGAATTTACTGCAGAAGAGCAGGAGAAATCTGAAGAAATAGAGAAAAATACCAAAGCGCTGGAAGAACGCCAGAAAGACCTCGACCAGAAGAAGAATGAACTGGATGAAATCATCGAAGAGACCAAACAGGAAGAAGAGAAGTTGAGAGACAAAGCAAAAGATCTCGAGACAAAGATAGAACCCCGCCTGCTTCAATCTTTCAAGCGCATCCGTAAAAATTCACGTAACGGTTTAGGTATTGTATACGTACAGCGTGATGCATGTGGTGGTTGTTTCAATAAAATTCCGCCTCAGAGACAACTGGATATCCGTTCACGTAAAAAAATTATCGTTTGCGAATACTGTGGACGTATCATGATTGACCCAGAACTGGCAGGTGTAGAAATAGAACACAAAGTAGAAGAAGCACCGGTTACCACCAAAAGAGCTATCAGAAGAAAAGCTGAATAAAGCTCGATAGTCCGATTCCGGAGGACTAGTGAGACATATTATAATACTATTTAAACCCATATTTTACTATAATTCCTATTGAATTTTTAGTAAAATTATGGGTTTTTGTTTATGAAATACCCATTTACTTTTTAAAGAAAACAGATTCCCTTTTGAGCGTAGCCATTCTCTTGCAGAGCGGATAAACAAATACTTCTTTTCGTTGTTATGTTTTCATTTCTAAATAACCTAAGCTTATGAAACTACGAATAGGAAGTATCACATTCTTGCTGTTTCTTTCATCCGTTGCCTTTTCCACAGGCCACGAGCCGCTATCTGGACAAACCATTACCACAAGGATGGGAAGAAGATACACAAATATTTCAGCAAGTATTGCCAGTGGACGACCAATGGTGGAAAGCATTTCAGGACCCCGTTCTCGACTCACTCATCTCCGTTGCAGTCAAGCAGAATTATTCGGTACTGACTGCGATTGATCGTATCAATATGGCAAAAGCCAACTTAAGAATGGAACGTGGAAATTTTTTCCCAACAATCGGGTTGAATGCCGGATGGACCCGCCAGCAAAGCAGTGGCAACACCAGTGACTTGCCACAATCGACTCAACATTATTATGATGCCTCGCTCAATATGAGCTGGGAGTTAGACCTCTTTGGAAGCATACGCAATCGCGTAAAAGCCCAGAAAGAGAACTTTGCGGCCAGTAAAGAAGAATATACCGGCACAATGATATCACTTTGTGCCCAGGTAGCCTCAGCATACATCAACCTGCGGGAGTTGCAACAAGAATTGGCCGTAGTGCAAAAGAACTGTGCATCTCAAGAGGCGGTATTAAAAATTACAGAAGTAAGATACAACACCGGACTCGTATCTAAACTGGATGTGGCACAGGCTAAGTCGGTGTTCTTCAGCACCAAAGCATCGATTCCTCAAATCGAATCGGGCATTAATCAATACATTACGACCCTTGCCATACTATTGGGTACTTATCCCCAGGAAGTGCGGCCAGCTCTAACCGCTCCCGGAACATTACCGGATTATATGGAACCTATCGGAGTGGGGCTTCCGGCCGATTTGTTACTTCGCCGCCCGGACATACGCAGTGCCGAACGAAGCGTCAATGCACAAGCCGCTTTAGTAGGAGCGTCTAAGTCGGACTGGTTACCTCAGGTCTTTCTAAAAGGATCGGTTGGTTATGCAGCAAAGGACCTGAAAGACCTGACCCATCATAAAAGTATGACCTATGAAATTGCTCCGGCCCTGAGTTGGACGCTTTTTAAAGGAACTCAACTAGTGAATGCTACCAAATTGGCCAAAGCACAATTGGACGAAGCTATCAACCAGTTCAATCAGACAGTATTGACCGCCGTACAAGAGACAGACAACGCTATGAACGCTTACCGGAATTCTATCAAGCAAATAGTAGCTTTGCGCGAAGTGCGCAATCAGGGACAAGAGACCCTGACTCTCTCGCTGGAACTTTACAAACAAGGATTGACCCCATTCCAGAACGTACTGGATGCCCAACGCTCACTGCTCAGTTATGAAAACCAGCTGGTTCAAGCCAGAGGATATTCTCTACTCCAACTGATAGCTATGTACCAGGCATTGGGAGGCGGATGGTCCGGAAACCTGAATAATTAACTATAAAGACTTGTCATAATGAAAAAACTAATGTATATTTTCCTCATCCTCCCTTTGATAATGAGCGGATGTAAAGGGAAAAAGAAACCGAAAGAGGAGGGATGCCTACTCCGGAAATCAGTGTGGCATATCCACTCGTACAAAACATTACCCTAACAAAAGATTATCCGGGATATCTGACTACCGAACAAACAGTAAATCTGGTAGCCAGAGTCAACGGTGCCTTGCAGTCCGCCTCTTTCACACCGGGAACTCGTGTGAAGCAAGGGCAACTCTTATTCGTAATCGAACCAACGATCTACAAAGATAATGTAACTCAAGCCGAAGCGCAACTGAAAACCGCACTTGCACAGTTGGAATATGCCCGTAACAACTATAGCCGCATGAAAGAGGCTCTAAAAAGTGATGCGGTCAGCCGTATACAAGTATTACAAGCTGAATCGAATGTAGCCGAAGCCACTGCAGCAGTCAGCAATGCCGAAGCCACTCTGAATACTGCACACACCAATCTGGGCTATTGCTATATCCGTGCCCCTTTCAACGGAACTGTCAGCCGCTCGCTTTACGATGTGGGCAGCTATATCAGCGGAGCCGCACAACCTGTCACTTTGGCTACGATCTATAAAGACGACCGCATGTACACCTATTTTAATGTTGCCGACAACCAATGGCTTTCAATGCTACTCTCTCAAAACGGTAAAGAAAAGGAACTCCCCAAAAATGTCATCGTGCGCCTGGGTGAGAACGGCACACAAAACTATCCGGCCACATTGGATTATTTATCGCCCAATGTCGACTTGAACACAGGAACACTCAACGTGCGCGCCAATCTGGATAATCCGAAAGGTATTCTGAAAAGCGGACTATACGTCAGTATCACATTGCCTTATGCCGAGGCAAAACAAGCAGTGCTTGTTCCGGAAGCTTCCATCGGTACAGATCAGTTGGGGAAATACCTATACATTGTAAACGATTCGAATATAGTACGCTACAGGCATATCGAACCGGGACAACTGGTCAATGACACATTGCGCCAGATAAAGAGCGGACTTTCGCCCAAAGAACAATATGTCACCACAGCACTGATGAAAGTACGTGATGGCATGAAAGTCAAGCCCGTATCAGTCAATCACGAGTCATCAACCTCTAATCGTTAACTGCATGTTTTCAAAGTTCTTTATCAATCGACCTATATTCGCCACGGTACTGGCATTGATCATCGTGGTGGCCGGATTGGTAACATTAAATATATTGCCTGTCGCACAGTTTCCGGAGATAACTCCGCCTACAGTACAGGTATCTGCCTTCTATCCGGGGGCAAATGCTGAGACCGTAGCCCAGACTGTCGGCATTCCCATAGAACAGCAAGTAAATGGCGTAGACGGTATGCTGTATATGAGCTCTACAGCGTCCAGCTCGGGTGCCTATTCGTTGACCATTACTTTTGCTGTCGGTACAGACATAGATATGGCCACTGTACAAGTTCAAAACCGGGTAAGCGTAGCACAATCTTCGTTACCGGAACCTGTCATCGTTCAGGGAGTAACGGTACAGAAGCAATCGTCCAATATTGTGATGTTTCTCACGATGCAGGCACAAGACTCTGTATACGACGGGCTTTACCTTACGAACTACGCTCAGTTGAATCTGGTAGACCAATTGACACGTGTACCCGGCGTAGGGGCTGTCAATGTAATGGGAGCGGGCAATTACAGCATGCGCGTCTGGCTCGATCCGGAAGCAATGCGCATCCGTAACCTCTCGCCGGCACAAATCTATCAGGCTATCCAGTCACAAAACATAGAGGTCAGTGCCGGTTATATCGGACAGCCTATTGGCAAAAACAACAATAATGCCTATCAGTATACCTTGAATGTACAAGGTCGCCTGACGTCTCCCGAAGAGTTCGGCAACATTATTATCCGAACTGAAGAAGGAGGGAAAATGCTCCGGCTAAAAGATGTGGCGCGCATCGACCTCGGCAGTTCTTCGTACAACGTAGTGTCCAAACTAAAGGGACACCCTACTGCTGCCATCGCTATCTATCAACAACCGGGTTCGAACTCGCTCGATGTCTCTAAAGGAGTCAAGGCAAAAATGCAGGAGCTTGCACAAAACTTCCCGGCCGGAGTCAGCTATAACGTGACCTTAGATACGACCGATGTCATCAATGCATCCATTGATGAAGTACTCGTTACTTTTCTGGAAACAACCTTATTGGTGGTACTCGTTATCTTCCTGTTTCTACAGAACTGGCGGGCTGTCATCATTCCATGTATCACCATTCCGGTATCACTGATCGGTACACTGGCAGTCATGGCGGCACTTGGATTTTCAATCAATACTTTAACTCTATTCGGATTGATACTTGCCGTAGCAATAGTGGTGGATGATGCGATTGTGGTAGTAGAAAATGCTTCACGTTTGCTGGAGACAGGACAGTATTCTCCCAAAGAAGCCGTCACCAAAGCAATGGGAGAAATCACAGGACCAATTGTCGGAGTGGTATTGGTATTATTGGCAGTTTTTATCCCTACCACATTAATCAGCGGCATCTCCGGACAACTTTATAAGCAATTTGCCCTAACCATTGCTGCATCTACCGTATTAAGCGGTATTAATTCGTTGACACTGACCCCGGCATTATGCGCACTGTTTCTGGAGCATAACAAGCCATCCAATTTCTTCATATACAAGGGATTCAATAAGGTATATGATAAGACACAGAATCTATATGACCGTATCGTGAAGGGATTACTCGTCCGTCCCGGCCTTGCGTTGATCTCTTATGGTATTATTACGGCAGTGGCTGTTATCCTGTTCATGAAATGGCCTTCAACCTTCGTCCCTGATGAAGATGACGGCTACTTCATAGCTGTCATCCAGTTGCCACCGGCTTCAAGTCTGGAACGCACACAGGCTGTGGGTCGGAAAGTCAATCAGATTCTGGACAGTTATCCTGAAGTAAAAGACTATATCGGTATCAGCGGATTTTCTATTATGGGAGGTGGCGAACAGTCCAACACAGGTACTTATTTCGTTGTCTTGAAAAACTGGGACCAACGGAAAGGAAAAGAGCATACTGCTGCGGCTGTGGTCGAACGTTTCAACGAGATGGCTTATGGCATCCAGGAAGCACAGATATTCGCAATGGTACCTCCGGCCATTCCCGGATTAGGAGCTTCAGGAGGGTTACAGCTACAATTGGAAGATCGCAATAACCTGGGGCCGACTGAAATGCAACGGGCTGTCGAAACCCTGATGGCTACTTATCACACTCAACCCGCTCTCGCATCCATATCCAGTATGTACCAGGCCAATGTACCACAGTATTTCCTGAATATCGACCGCGATAAAGTACAGTTTATGGGCATTCAGTTGGATAACGTATTCTCTACACTGAGTTATTATATGGGAGCGGCCTATGTCAATGACTTTGTTCAATTCGGACGTATCTATCAGGTAAAGATAGAGGCCGGAGAACAAGCTCAAAAAGTAATTGACGACGTGCTGAAACTCAGCGTCCCCAACGCCAAAGGAGATATGGTCCCATTTTCATCCTTTACCAAAGTCGAAGAGCGCTTGGGGATGGACCAGATCAGCCGTTACAACATGTACTCGACAGCATCTATCACCTGCAATGTGGCTTCGGGAAGCAGTTCGGGTGAGGGAATACAGCAAATGGAAGACCTGATTAAGGAGCAACTGGGTAACGAGTTTGGCTACGAATGGACCTCGGTAGCCTATCAGGAGACGCAAGCAGGCAACACAACCACCATCGTATTCATCATGGCATTATTGGTGGCATTCCTGGTACTGGCAGCCCAATACGAAAGCTGGACAAGCCCCTTATCAGCAATTATGGGATTGCCAATGGCTTTATTGGGAGCAATGATAGGTTGTTCTGTCATGGGAACACCTGTGAGCATTTATACTCAGATCGGTATCATTTTACTGATCGCCCTTTCTGCGAAAAACGGAATCCTCATTGTTGAATTTGCACGCGACTTCCGTGCCGAAGGTAACTCTATTCGCGATGCCGCCTATGAAGCCGGACATGTCCGGCTGCGTCCGATCCTGATGACCTCTTTTGCATTCGTATTGGGAGTGATGCCTCTTCTGTTCGCCACAGGGGCCGGAGCGCAAAGCCGTATCGCACTCGGCGCAGCTGTTGTTTTCGGTATGGCCCTGAACACGTTACTGGCAACGATATATATCCCGAATTTCTACGAGCTGATGCAAAAGTTCCAGGAAAACGTATTGGATCGCAAGAAAAAGAAATAGTCCTCTATTTCAAGTTCTCTATTGTAAAAAACGTCTTTTTCATTTCACAGCCTATTGTCACCGGACAGAGTTTCGGGTGTCAATAGGCTTTTTTATAGTTGTCAAAAAGTCAACCAAGCATTTTCATCTTAACGCCATACCGATACAATGAAAATTAGCTTTTGAAACAAAAGTATTGATTACAAGCCGTTTATTATACGAACAATCCATCATTACGAAGTTAACTTTAATAGTGTGTTAAAGTTAACTTCGTAATGATAAACAATTAACTTCTTGCATTTACGATATTAACTTCCTGGAAAGAGGATAATAGATGCCGGAAAGAGTCATTAACATTGTTAATTTTATAAAGCGTCATAATCCGGAATATCCGACAGAAACGAATAACTTTGAGTATCATAATCCATCCGGCAACAATAGTGTTGCATCCCATTACTGACAACCAGATAATCAACTTTCAAAACCATATTATAGCGGGTGATCTGATCAAAAACAGCCTGCGTAATCTCAATGTGGGGAGCTTTATATTCAACAATCATTCTGGCACTAAGATCGCGTTTGTATAGCACTGTGTCACATCGTTTTTTAGTCCCGTTCAGGTTCAGCAGCACTTCATTTGCCATCAAAGACGACGGATACCCCTTATGAACAATAAGAAAGTGTACAAAGTGCTGACGGACCCATTCTTCAGGGGTCAATGCGACATAACGACGGCGAATCACATCGAAAATAACATTTTTTCCATTTCGAGTGGCGATTTTAGTGTCAAATACTGGTAGGTTTAACGATAACATTTACTATTTTTGTAAGTTAAATAATGGCTTCCTGCTATTGGAAGCACAAATTTAATGGAATCTTATGAAAACAAAGCAAGAAATCGTAGCTAATTGGCTACCCCGTTACACCAAACGTAACTTGGAAGACTTTGGAGAGTATATCCTGTTGACTAACTTCAACAAGTATGTAGAAATATTTGCAGAGAAATTTAATGTTCCCATTTTGGGTAAAGACGCCAATATGATCTCTGCCAGTGCAGAAGGAATCACAATCATCAACTTTGGCATGGGAAGTCCCAATGCCGCCATAATTATGGATTTGCTGAGTGCCATCTCTCCAAAGGCCTGCCTGTTTCTGGGAAAATGTGGCGGAATCGATAAAAAAATAAAATAGGTGACCTGATTCTGCCAATTGCCGCTATCCGCGGTGAAGGTACCTCAAACGACTATTTCCCGCCGGAGGTTCCGTCCCTGCCGGCATTTATGCTGCAGCGTGCCGTATCATCGGCTATCCGTGACTATGCTCGCGATTATTGGACAGGAACAGTCTATACAACCAACCGCCGTATTTGGGAGCATGATGACACCTTTAAAGAGTATCTGAAAAGGACTCGTGCAATGGCAGTTGATATGGAAACGGCAACTCTGTTCAGTTGCGGTTTTGCCAATCATATCCCGACCGGAGCTTTACTACTCGTATCCGACCAGCCTATGATTCCGGAAGGAGTGAAAACTGATAAAAGCGACAACATCGTTAACCAAAAACTATGTAGAGGAGCATGTAGAGATAGGCATCGCCTCGCTACGAATGATCATTGATGAAAAGAAAACTGTAAAACACCTGAAATTCGACTGGTAACGCCACACTTATATTTATATGGCCAAACAAGAACTGACTTGCGATGACATCCTCAAAGAACTGAGGGCCAAGCAATATCGTCCCATCTACTATTTGATGGGAGAAGAATCGTATTATATCGACTTAATAGCCGATTACATTACCGACAACGTACTGACGGATACTGAGAAAGAGTTTAACCTGACCGTAGTATATGGTGCAGATGTGGATGTGGCGACTGTGATTAATGCCGCTAAGCGCTACCCGATGATGTCAGAACATCAGGTAGTGATAGTAAAAGAGGCACAAGCCATCCGCAATATAGAAGAACTATCTTATTACCTGCAAAAACCGTTAAACTCAACAATATTAGTGGTTTGTCATAAACATGGCACTCTGGACCGCAGGAAGAAGTTAGCTGCAGAAATTGAAAAAACAGGTATTCTTTTCGAATCCAAAAAGATAAAAGAAGCACAGCTGCCTGCATTTATCAGTTCATATATGAAACGTAAAGGGATAGACATGGAGCCTAAAGCTACCGCAATGTTAGCTGATTTTGTGGGTACGGATCTTAGCCGTTTGACGGGTGAACTGGAAAAACTGATCATCACATTACCCGGCGGTCAGAAACGCGTAACTCCTGAACAAATAGAGAAAAACATAGGGATAAGTAAAGACTATAATAATTTTGAATTGCGTAGTGCACTGGTCGAAAAGGATGTACTCAAGGCCAATAAAATAATAAAATACTTTGAAGAAAATCCTAAAACAAATCCGATACAAATGACGCTTTCTTTACTATTCAACTTTTACTCAAACCTAATGTTGGCCTACTATGCACCGGATAAATCAGAACAGGGAGTGGCTACCATGTTAGGGCTTAAAACCCCGTGGCAGGCCCGCGATTACCTGACGGCAATGCGGAAATACACTGGAGTGAAGACAATGCAAATTGTAGGAGAAATACGATATGCAGACGCAAAATCGAAAGGTGTAGGCAATACCTCGATAAGCGATGGAGATATTCTTCGTGAATTAGTATTCAAGATTCTTCATTAAAAAACAATTTATTTCAGTATCTGCTCCCTATATCATACTTTTACCAATATCGAAGTGTGGTATGGGGAGTAAATGTATCCTCCATAATCAAATACCTTCTTCTCTGGTAGTAACTAACCTATTTTTTTACATTCTTATTTAGCCTTTTGTCATTCTGCCTCCTTAATGCCGAACCTAATCAAAATAAGGGTCTATTTCCCATAAAATAGATTTCTCAGTAAAAGCAGTATGATACATTCCTTATCCCAAAGGCAGAAAAGGATAAAAAGAATACAACACATACTATATAATAGAAACACAATGAAGCTAACCCTTATTGAAGATACCAATGAATATTCATAGCCTTATCATGATGCTAACAGAATATCATAACCTGTATCATAATGTCATTTTCATACATAAAGTATCTATATTTTCTGGAATAGAAAAAAAATCAGCCTAACAAAACGCACATATAATACTGTAGATCAATTATTTATAATAAATTAAAGCCTCTCAGAATTGAATAATTTCATTTAAACGGGCATTTATATGGAAATAATGCAATATTTTGGCATTATAGCCTATATGTAAAACTATGAGTGACAAATTTTACTTGAAGGGTTCTCCAGTGACAAGAAAAAATAGATAAATATCTACTATTTGTTGCATATTTAACGATAGGATATGACAGTTGTGAAGTATGTATGTAACACAATACATATTCACAAAAGTAATATCTTTGTTTTTATACAATAAAATTATGAATTACATTTGTGATTACAGCTTCATTACATATATACATTTACAATTGTGGATGTAATAGGAGAGTGGTTAACACTTATTTTAATACCAGCTAATGATTAAATACTCAATAAGAAAAAAACAATATATCAATCTAATATTCAGGTAATAGTCCAAGATACAGAAACATTTGTGATATAAAGAGCATCAAGGTATATAACAGAACACAAAAGCAATTGTTTTTCAGATATATACAAGTTTGATATAAACTAAAGATTTAATGGATATTACAATCATACACATCGATACCCAAAATATTAAGAGCAATATATCACACTCTCTTTACAAATCTAAAATATTAATATTATATTTGTAATTTGCTTTTGTGATTTTTATTTTTTACTTTTGTGCGAAGTTAAATAAATGCTTTACTTTTGTGAATCAACTAATAAGTCATACATTTGTAAATCTTCAAAGGATATGGAAATAAAAGATAGGATTAAAATTATCATGGAAAAAGAGAATATGGCTTCCGGTGCTTTCGCCGAAAGCATAGGTATTCAGCAATCCACTCTCTCTCATATTTTGAATGGGCGGAACAACCCCAGTTTGGATGTTATTATGAAAGTACATCAGAAATATAACTATGTAAAATTGGAATGGCTGTTGTATGGGCAAGGCAATATATCCGAAGAAAGCATCCAATCAGCTTCTGATTTTCAACCTTCCTTATTTGCTGAGAATGCCATAATTCCGCCCAACGGGACAGTTACTCCGGAAAATCGCAGGGAAATGCCGTTAGAAAGTTCCCAAAACACCCCGAAAGAGATTGTAAAACAAGAAATTAGATACATAGAAAAGCCTTCCAGAAAAATAACTGAAATAAGAATTTTCTTCGATGATAATACGTATGAGACATTCAGAGGAGAAAAATAAGACAGATAAATCACTGTTTGCACAATTTCCCGTATCTTTGCAGGACGAATACGAATTTACTTTCAACAATACATGAAAAAATTTATTTTAGACCTGACAGTAACTGAGAATCTCAGATTGCATACCAACTATGTGCTGCTGAAATTGACCTCTCAGACCGTCCTCCCGGAAATGCTACCGGGACAGTTTGCGGAAATTCGGATAGATGGTTCACCCACCACTTTCCTGCGTCGCCCCATTTCTATTAATTATGTAGACAGACAACGCAACGAAGTATGGTTTCTGATCCAACTTGTAGGTGATGGAACAAAACGTCTTGCGCAAGTAAATCGAGGAGAGATTATCAATGTAGTACTCCCACTCGGAAATAGCTTCACAATGCCTGAAAAGCCTTCTGATAAGCTATTATTAGTGGGCGGAGGTGTAGGGACTGCCCCTATGCTCTACTTGGGTGAACAACTTGCTAAAAACGGCAGTAAACCAACATTCCTTTTGGGGGCACGCAGCAACAAAGATCTGCTCCAATTAGAAGATTTTGCCGCTTACGGAGAGGTCTATACTACAACCGAAGACGGCAGCCATGGAGAAAAGGGATATGTGACCCAACATTCCATACTGAATAAAATAAAATTCGAGCAGATTTATACATGTGGCCCGAAACCCATGATGATGGCAGTAGCCAAATATGCCAAAGGTAACGATATCAATTGCGAAGTATCATTGGAAAATACAATGGCATGTGGCATAGGAGCCTGCCTCTGTTGCGTTGAAAACACCACAGAGGGGCATTTGTGCGTTTGTAAAGAAGGTCCTGTTTTCAATATAAATAAACTATTATGGCAGATTTAAGTGTAAACATTGGTAAACTACAAATGAAGAACCCGGTAATGACAGCTTCGGGTACATTTGGATATGGTGAGGAATTTGCGGATTTTATTGATATAACGCGAATAGGCGGTATCATTGTAAAGGGTACTACTCTTCACAAACGTGAAGGTAACCCGTATCCCCGCATGGCAGAGACCCCTTCCGGTATGTTAAACGCTGTAGGACTGCAAAATAAGGGTGTAGAATATTTCTCAAATCACATTTATCCCCGTATCAAAGACATTCAGACCCACATGATTGTGAATGTTTCCGGATCAGCCATTGAAGACTATGTAAAGACTGCAGAGATCATTAATGAACTTGACAAAATTCCTGCTATCGAATTAAACATCTCTTGTCCTAATGTAAAACAAGGAGGTATGGCATTTGGGGTGACAACTAAAGGAGTATCAGAAGTTGTACAAGCAGTGCGTTCTGCTTACAAAAAGACACTTATCGTCAAGCTATCTCCCAACGTTACAGATATAGCAGAAATGGCACGGGCAGCCGAGGCCAACGGCGCCGATAGTGTATCATTAATCAATACATTGCTGGGAATGGCCATCGATGCTGAGCGCAAACGCCCCATCCTTTCAACAGTGACAGGTGGCATGTCCGGTGCAGCAGTAAAACCCATCGCACTAAGAATGGTGTGGCAAGTTGCTAAAGCAGTAAATATTCCGGTCATAGGACTAGGCGGTATCATGAATTGGAAAGATGCTGTCGAGTTCATGCTTGCAGGTGCTTCAGCCATACAGATTGGTACGGCAAATTTCATAGATCCGGCTATCACCATCAAAGTTATAGATGGTATAAACGATTACCTGGAAAGACACGGATGTAAGTCTGTAAAGGAAATAATTGGTGCGCTTGAGGTATAATTGAAAACATACAATAACCCTTCGCATTAAGTCTGCAAGAAAAATGCTATTTCTCTTTTAAATAAAGAAAGGATAAACAGGCAGGTAGTGGCAGATGAAAAAGAAGTTCGTGTTTAGAGGAATTGTCTACAGACAGAATCTTTAGATTGAAGATAAAATAAAAACGACGGTGAGGATTTACGTAATCTTCATCGTCGTTTTTATTTACACTTTATTTTACTCCCCTAATAGGTCGGGACGAAGTTTTCTGGTGCGTTCCAGGGACTGTTGCAGTTCCCATTCTTTGATCTTTGCTTCATGCCCGGATAATAGAATATCGGGAACTTTCCAGCCTTTATAATCAGCAGGTCGTGTATATACAGGTGCTGCCAGCAAATTATCCTGGAAAGAATCAGAAAGGGCGGACTGTTCATCAGAAATCACACCCGGAATAATTCGAACGATAGCATCCGCCATAACGGCGGCAGCCAATTCACCGCCGGTCAAAACATAATCTCCAATACTGATTTCTTTTGTGATCAAATGCTCCCGGATGCGATAATCGATACCTTTAAAATGCCCACATAAAATGATAAGATTACCGGATAAAGACAAACTATTAGCCATTTTCTGATCAAACTGCTCTCCATCAGGTGTGGTAAATATCACTTCATCATAATCACGCTCTGCTTTCAGGGCATTAATACACCGTTCAATAGGTTCTATCTTCATCACCATACCGGCAAAACCTCCAAATGGATAGTCATCCACCCGGCGATACTTATCTTCGGTATAATCACGTAAATTGTGAATATGAATTTCAGCGAGTCCTTTGTCCTGGGCCCGTTTCATAATAGAACAATTGAAAAAGCCCTCAATCATTTCGGGCAAAACCGTTATAATATCGATACGCATAATCTTTAATTTTTCGCAAAAGTACAAATATTTGAAGAGAAACCCGTATTTTTGCCTAAAACAATCCTAAGAATATATGACTGTAAAAGAAAAAATAGAGCAACTCCGTCTCCAACTCCATCAGCATAATTACAATTATTATGTGCTGAATGCCCCGGAAATCTCAGATAAAGAATTCGACGATTTAATGAGGGAACTTCAGGACCTGGAACAGGAACATCCGGAATATAAAGACGAAAACTCGCCTACTATGCGTGTAGGTAGCGATATCAATAAGAATTTTACCCAAGTAGCGCACAAATATCCGATGCTTTCATTGTCGAATACATATTCGGAGAATGAAGTAACCGACTTCTATGACAGAGTGCGTAAAGCTTTGAATGAAGATTTTGAGATTTGTTGCGAGATGAAGTATGATGGTACCTCTATCTCTTTAACTTACGAAAATGGTAAACTGATCCGCGCGGTAACCCGCGGTGACGGTGAAAAAGGGGACGATGTAACAGACAACGTAAAGACCATTCGGAGTATTCCTCTCGTCCTACATGGAGATAATTATCCGGAAGTTTTCGAAATTCGTGGAGAAATCTTGATGCCATGGGAAGTTTTCGAAGCATTAAACCGGGAAAAAGAGGCCCGCGAAGAACCTCTCTTTGCAAATCCGAGAAATGCCGCATCGGGAACATTGAAATTACAAAATTCCGCCATCGTGGCTTCCCGTAAGCTGGATGCCTATCTCTATTATCTGCTTGGCGATAATCTGCCGACTGACGGACATTATGAAAATCTGCAGGAAGCAGCCAAATGGGGATTTAAGATTTCCCCGTTAATGCGTAAGTGCCAGACACTACAAGAAGTCTTCGACTTTATCAACTATTGGGACGTAGAGCGCAAAAACCTGAACGTTGCTACAGACGGAATCGTACTGAAAGTAAACAGCCTCAAGCAGCAAAGGAATCTTGGGTTCACAGCCAAGTCTCCCCGCTGGGCCATTGCCTATAAATTTCAGGCTGAACGTGCACTGACCCGCTTGAACATGGTAACCTATCAGGTAGGGAGAACCGGCGCCGTAACACCGGTAGCCAATCTCGACCCGGTACAACTTTCGGGCACAGTAGTGAAACGCGCATCATTGCATAATGCGGATATCATTGAAGGACTCGATTTGCATATAGGCGATATGGTCTACGTAGAAAAGGGAGGAGAAATCATCCCCAAAATAACCGGTGTGGATACGTCGGTCCGCTTCATGATCGGTGAAAAGGTAAAATTCATCACTCACTGTCCGGAATGTGGCAGTAAGCTGATAAGATACGAAGGAGAAGCCGCCCATTATTGTCCGAATGAGACCGCCTGTCCACCACAAATCAAAGGAAAAATAGAGCACTTCATCAGCCGGAAAGCAATGAATATAGACGGATTAGGACCTGAAACCGTTGACATGTTCTACCGTTTAGGACTGATTCATGACACAGCCGACCTCTATCAACTGACGACAGATGACATCAGAGGCTTGGACCGTATGGGAGACAAATCTGCGGAAAACATCATTAAAGGAATCATGCAAAGCAAAGAGGTACCTTTTGAAAGAGTAATTTTTGCATTAGGTATTCGTTTTGTAGGCGAAACGGTAGCTAAAAAAATAGCCAAATCTTTTAAAGACATAGAAGAGTTGGAAAATGCAGATCTGGAAACTCTGATCAATATCGATGAAATCGGTGAAAAAATAGCTCGGAGTATCCTTAACTACTTTGCGAATGAATCAAATCGTAAATTGGTGGACCGATTAAAAACAGCAGGATTGCAACTATACAGACCTGAAGAAGACTTGAGCGGACATACCGATAAATTGGCCGGACAATCCATTGTCATCAGTGGAGTATTCACCCACCATTCAAGAGATGAATACAAGGATCTTATCGAAAAACACGGTGGCAAGAACGTGGGAAGCATCTCTTCTAAAACCAGTTTTATTCTGGCCGGAGACAATATGGGACCTGCGAAATTAGAAAAAGCAAGTAAACTGGGAATTAAAATAATGAACGAAGAGGAATTTTTAAAGCTTATATCGTAACATTTTTCTGCAATAATCTTATTTTATATATTATTATTGCTGTAAAAAAAGAAAATATTCGTACTTTTGCGAGCAAAATATTTAGAGATTATTATTAATACTCATGATACAGACTAGATTGAAAGGAATGGGGGTAGCGCTGATTACTCCTTTCAAAGAGGATGAAAGCGTTGATTACGATGCGTTAATGCGACTGGTAGACTATCTGCTGCAAAATAATGCAGATTTTCTGTGTGTGCTGGGAACTACAGCCGAAACTCCGACCTTGAGTGAAGAAGAAAAAAGAAAATCAAAAAGATGGTAATCGACCGTGTCAACGGAAGAATCCCCATCCTGCTGGGAGTCGGAAGTAACAATACACGCGCAGTTGTAGAGACACTCAAAAACGACGATTTCACCGGAGTAGATGCTATCTTATCCGTTGTCCCTTACTACAATAAACCCTCACAAGAAGGAATTTATCAGCACTATAAAGCAATTGCAAGCGCTACAGAGCTTCCCATCGTATTATATAATGTTCCGGGACGTACAGGAGTTAATATGACCGCAGAGACCACTTTGCGCATTGCTAAGGACTTTCAGAATGTTATAGCCATTAAAGAGGCTTCTGGTAATATCACCCAGATGGATGATATCATTAAAAACAAACCGGCTAACTTTGACGTTATTTCCGGAGATGACGGTATTACTTTCCCGCTGATTACATTGGGAGCCGTAGGAGTCATTTCGGTTATTGGAAACGCCTTTCCACGTGAATTCAGCAGAATGACCCGTTTGGCGCTGCAGGGCGACTTTGCCAATGCACTGACCATACACCATAAATTTACGGAACTGTTTAACCTCTTATTTGTAGACGGAAACCCAGCCGGAGTAAAATCCATGTTGAACGCTATGGGAATGATCGAGAATAAACTCCGTTTACCACTAGTACCGACACGCATCACCACATTTGAAGCGATTCGTAAAGTACTCAATGAACTGAATATAAAATGTTAACGACCAAAGTAATCCCGAGGTATCAATAATTTTTTCATCAACTTACGGAATAAAGGAGAGTGCGTCATAACTTACCACAGAATTTTGACACATTCTCCTTTATTTTTCCTAATTCAGCTGAAGCGTCCCATTTAGTATATTTATATGATATTTATTTCTTTGTTGTTTCTAACTTCTCGATAAGTTCTGCCACATTACGCCCATCCATAAGAGCGTGATGACCGGAAATTGAAATTGGAAGCAGGTATGCACCATTCTCTTTTATTAATTTTCCAGTGGAAATGCGCGGTACAGAATCACCTCTGCCAAAAGAAACAGCATGTTTCATCTCTGAAAATGCGAACCAAGGCAAAGCCGAATAGCGGATAAGATCTAACCGCCCTATATTTTCGGAAAAAGACAGGCCAGTACTGTTTTTCACTCTTTCTATTTCTTTTTCAGCATTTTGTATAAATACTTCAAGGTCTGCATCGTATTCAAAAAAACCGAACCGAATGTTCCATCTTCACGTCCTATGGTAGGTGATAAATGGATAAAATCATATTTCACTACTTGTTCGCCTTCAATGCGTAATTTAAAAGCCTCTACTTCATTTACACATTGCAGCAGAAAATGTACAGAGTACAAAAAGAAAGACTTTTTCTCATCCTTACTTTGATGGTAGGTATTCGTAAAGTCGACCAAAGTAGTGATCCCAAAGAATGGGTCGTCAAAAGCAGAAAAGAATTTAAAATGTTCTTTTCTATTCCAATTTTCTAAATCAATAAGCTGTTTCATGCAGTATATTATTTTTTTCGTTCAGTATATGAATGCCCGATGAAAGATAGACTTTGACACAAAAGTACTCCATATCTATAAGTAATGGTGTCATTTACATAGCTTGTAATATTTCCCTCTCTCGTCTCGCCAAGGAAGATACAACAATTTCATACGATTGCTTTACCAGGTCCTTAATCATTTTATCCGGAACGTCTTTATCAAAATAGACACTAATCCAATGTTTTTTATTCATGTGATAGCCCGGTTGTACTCCTTCATATTTGTCTAGTAAATCCTCTATCTGTCCGGCATTACATTTTATATTACAGAAATCGAATGCGTCTATATTCACAAAACAGAACCATTATCCATTACATAAAAGAACGAGTAAATACTCTGTCATATTCAGATGTTGCTTTTTTAAAAGGGTCATCCGGTCATGCACACCTTTAAAT
>ENA-OQIF01000203-OQIF01000203.1-human-gut-metagenome-genome-assembly--contig:-NODE-203-length-30732-cov-5.519948_pt1 | contig 30732 bp, 21 predicted proteins | sample MGYA00242574_ERZ504738 | MGnify/ENA primary metagenome ERZ504738 (study PRJEB26092, sample SAMD00036437) | human gut metagenome | host: Homo sapiens | study: EMG produced TPA metagenomics assembly of...
CCGCACTTGTGTTCTCATAAGTGCTAATCTTTCTTTTATCCAAAACCTCGGATTTATATCAATTTTAGTATAAACCTGTCCTACTTTGTGTGTAGGACGCTTAATATTTACGTATGAAAAAGATAATTTTATTTTCGACATTATGTGCTTCTCTCTTTTTAGGTAGTTGCAGCAGCAGCTTCCTCGATCAGGAGCCTCCATTATATGTAAACGAGAACGATATTTTCACAAGTCCTACCCGAATCGAGGCAACTCTGAACGGCTTGTATGCTGCAATCAAGAACACGGGGACTAAGTCCTTGATGGGAGGTAAGTCCTATCTGGTGTTTGACAACAGGGGAGATGATGTTATTAATATCTCGAACAACCTGGTGACTTTGTTCAATACCTACAACATGAATGTAGGCATTACGGATGCCGAGAATGCCGACACTTGGACATACGCTTATCTGGCCATTAATAAAGTAAATACTTTCCTTCAGTCTCTTGAAGGTGCCAGGGAAGTTGCCGGTGAGAATTATGACCGCTATGTGCAGGAAGCTAAGTTTGTCAGGGCTTTGGCATACTACTATTTGAATAATTTGTATCCGACTCCGTATTCTGTGAATCCCGATGCAAAATCTGTTCCGTTGCGTCTTACTGCCGAAGCCGGAACTGAAAACAACAATATGCCCCGCTCTACGGTAAAGCAGATTTATGAACACATTCTGTCTGACTTGGAGAACATTTCGGCATTGGATACCGAAGTGAATACTTATACAGGGGTCACACATGCTACTCAGGCTGCTGCCAACATGCTTAAGATGAGAGTTTATATGGCAATGAACGAATGGGACAAAGCCATTGCAGCCGGAGAATTGGTGACCGGATATAGTTTGCCGGAAGACGTAACATTGATTTATAAGGCTCCGTACTTCAGTCAGGAGAGTATCTTCTCTCTGCCAATGGCAGACACTAATATCCCGAACACTCAGCAGTCATTGGCAGAATATTATTATGATGGAAAGATTATGCTGATCGATACAAAGAGCGGGATTATGTCAAAACCTGATTATTCGTTGGCTACCGATAAGCGTATCATAGCCTTTAAGGGAGAGAAAGACTTGTTGATGAAGTTTACGGATGCAAAAACTAAATTGCAGTGGGTACCCATCTTCCGTTATGCCGAAACATTGCTGGATCTTGCCGAGTGTTATGCAAACAAAGCCGGGGGCGAAGCTACGGCCAAAAGCCTGTTGAAACAAGTCAGAGGTCGCTCGGTGGATGCGGCTACCGATCCGTTGAACATCGATAATCTGTCGGGTGATGCACTGAAAGAGGCAATTTACAATGAGAAGCGCCTTGAATTCATTGGTGAGGGTATTCGTGGTATCGACATTATGAGACGTGGTGAACACTTCATTAAAGTGGGCGAGAATGAGACGATCAATGTCGGTCCGTCCGATGAAAAATATACTTGGCCCATACCTCAGGTTGAGTTGTTGCTCAATAAAGATATTAATAAATAAATAGTCAATAAATAATAAAGAATCGCTCAGGTAGAAACACTTGGGCGATTTTTTCTTTTAGTATGTTACGAAAATAGCTATATTTGTCGCCATATTATAATAAGATATAAAGTAGAATGAAAGAATTTGTAATATCCGAAGCCAAAGTCGAAACAGCTGTTCTGGTGGGTCTCATTACGCAGACGCAAGATGAACGCAAGACTAATGAGTATCTCGACGAACTGGCATTTCTGGCTGAGACAGCCGGGGCGGAAGTAGTGAAAAGGTTTACGCAGAAGTTGCCGACGGCTAACTCAGTGACTTATGTAGGGAAAGGAAAACTGGAAGAAATAAAAGAATATATAAGGATAGAGGCTGAAGAAGACCGGGAAGTGGGAATGGTCATTTTTGATGACGAACTTTCAGCCAAGCAGATACGTAACATCGAAGCGGAACTGAAGGTGAAGATACTGGACCGTACTTCGCTGATTCTTGATATATTTGCCATGCGTGCCCAGACTGCCAACGCTAAAACTCAGGTGGAGCTGGCCCAGTATAAATACATGTTGCCCCGTCTGCAACGCCTTTGGACTCACCTTGAGCGTCAGGGTGGTGGTTCCGGAAGTGGTAAAGGCGGTTCGGTAGGACTTCGCGGTCCGGGTGAGACCCAGTTGGAGATGGACCGCCGTATCATCCTGAACCGTATGTCGCTGCTTAAAGAACGCCTTGCTGAAATAGATAAACAGAAGTCTACCCAGCGCAAGAACCGCGGGCGTATGATCCGTGTGGCCTTGGTGGGTTACACCAACGTTGGCAAATCGACCATGATGAACCTGTTGGCCAAGAGTGAAGTCTTTGCGGAGAACAAGCTGTTTGCCACACTCGATACGACGGTGCGCAAGGTGATTATCGATAATCTGCCTTTCTTGCTCTCCGATACCGTCGGGTTTATCCGTAAGTTACCTACTGACTTGGTAGATTCCTTTAAGTCGACCCTCGACGAAGTACGTGAGGCCGACTTGTTGGTTCATGTAGTAGATATTTCGCATCCCGGATTTGAAGAACAGATTGAGGTGGTGAACAAAACGCTGGCCGATATCGGAGGAGGCGGGAAACCGATGATTTTAATATTCAATAAGATAGACGCCTATACTTATGTAGAAAAGGCGCCGGACGACCTTACCCCCAAAACAAAGGAAAACTTGACACTCGAAGAACTGATGAAAACGTGGATGGCCAAGATGGAGGACAATTGCCTGTTCATCTCCGCCCGTGAGAAAATCAATATAGACGAACTGAAGAGTGTGGTTTATCAGCGAGTGAAAGAATTGCACGTACAGAAGTATCCCTATAATGACTTTCTTTATCAGACCTACGAAGAAGAAGAGTAATTTGTAGTTTGTAACAAGAGGAGTATGGGAAAGACTTACCGTAGACTGACTGAAGATGAAGTGCTTCAGTTGAAGAGCCAGTCGTGTCTGGCCGATGACTGGAATAAGGTTGCAGTAGCCGAAGAGTTCACAACCGAATTTGTACATCACACCCGTTTCTCGGGTGAGGTGAAACTGGGAGTGTTCCATTCGGATTTTATCCTGCCGGGTGGAATCAAAAAACATTCCGGCCTGAGACATGTCACCCTGCATAATGTGACTGTTGGTGATAATTGCTGTATCGAGAACATCCAGAACTACATTGCCAACTATGAGATAGGAAACAATACTTTCATTGAGAATGTAGATATCATCCTGGTGGACGGCTTGACTCAGTTTGGCAACGGAGTAGAAACTGCCGTACTGAACGAGACGGGAGGTCGTGAAGTGCTGATCAACGACAAACTCTCTGCCCATCAAGCCTATATCCTGGCTCTTTACCGGCATCGTCCGGAACTGATCAGCCGGATGAAAGAGATTACAGACTATTATTCCAATAAACACGCTTCCGCGGTGGGAACCATCGGCAACCATGTGATGATTCTCAATACCGGTTCTATCAAGAATGTGCGTATCGGGGATTTCTGCCGGATCTGCGGGACGTGCCGTCTGTACAATGGGAGCATCAACAGTAACGAGTCTGCCCCGGTGCATATCGGACACGGCGTTATTTGCGATGATTTTATAATTTCCTCCGGTTCCCATGTCGACGACGGGGCCATGCTGACCCGTTGTTTTGTGGGACAAGCCTGTCAGTTGGGGCACAATTATTCCGCTTCCGACTCGCTGTTCTTCAGCAATTGCCAGGGAGAGAACGGCGAAGCATGTGCTATTTTTGCCGGGCCGTACACCGTCACCCATCATAAATCGACCTTACTGATAGCCGGTATGTTCTCGTTTATGAATGCCGGTTCGGGATCGAATCAGAGCAATCACATGTATAAACTGGGACCGATTCATCAAGGAACGTTGGAAAGGGGAGCTAAGACTACTTCCGATTCATACATCTTATGGCCGGCCCGTGTAGGCGCTTTTTCGCTGGTGATGGGGCGTCATGTGAACCATGCCGATACATCGAACCTGCCTTTCTCCTACCTGATTGAGCAACAGAATACCACGTATCTGGTGCCGGGAGTCAACCTGCGTAGTGTGGGTACAATCCGTGATGCCCAAAAGTGGCCGAAACGTGACAAACGTACAGACCCGAACCGTCTGGATTATATCAACTATAACCTTCTCAGTCCGTATACCATTCAGAAGATGTTTAAGGGACGCTCTATCCTGAAAGAGTTGAAGAGGGTGTCGGGCGAGACTTCGGAAATCTACTTTTATCAGAGTGCCAAAATTAAAAACTCCTCGTTGAATAGCGGCATACGCTATTACGAGATAGCTATCCATAAGTTTCTTGGCAACTCCATCATCAAGCGTCTTGAAGGGATCAACTTTAAAGATAATGAAGAGATACGCCGGCGTCTGAAGCCGGATACGGAAATCGGGGTAGGCGAATGGGTAGATATTGCCGGTTTGATTGCTCCCAAAAGTGAAGTGGAGAAGCTGATAGACGGCATTGAAAGCGGTGAGATTAACCGTCTGAAGAGTATGAATGCCTGTTTTGCCGCTATGCACGATAATTACTATACTTACGAATGGACATGGGCTTACCATAAGATACAGGAATTTTATGGCTTGAATCCCGAAACCATTACAGCAAAAGATATCATCGCCATCGTTCGCGCCTGGCGTGAAGCGGTGGTAGGACTTGACCGCATGGTATACGATGATGCGCGCAAAGAGTTCTCACTTTCGTCTATGACGGGCTTTGGTGCCGACGGTTCACGTGACGAAATGAAGCTCGACTTCGGTCAGGTTCGCGGCGATTTTGAGAGTAATCCGTTTGTTACCGCCGTGCTGAAGCATATTGATGATAAGACCGCTTTGGGAGAAGAACTGATTAACCGCATCGGGCAATTGGCGTGAGAGAGGGTACGAGTTATATAATATTTACTATGAAAATACATATCTTATTTGGAATGATCGGGTTCATTCTGCTGTCCGGTTGTAACCGGGCAGCAGAAAAGAACCCTCGTTTTTATGATGCCGGCGTTTCCAGGGAACTAGCCGGGCACCGCAAGGCCCAGATTAAGAATCTGAAGTATGAACTTAGTTTCAATATCCCGCGACAGAAAGAGGTTGCCATTGAGGGCGATATTACCTTGCGCTTTGATTTGGCTTCCCGACAGGAAGTCCTGATAGACTTTCGGGAAGAGCGTGAGAAGATCAAAGAGGTTATAGCCAACGGAGTGCCGGTGGACAAGGTGCGTTTTGAGAATGAGCACATCATTCTGCCTGCTTCGTCGACAGTGGAAGGAGCGAATGGAATACGGATTCGTTTCACCGCCGGCAATCAGTCACTGAACCGGAACGACGAATACCTCTACACATTGCTGGTTCCCGACCGTGCCCGTACCGTATTCCCCTGTTTTGAGCAGCCCAATTTGAAGGCGGAGTTCACTTTACAGCTTGAACTTCCCGCAGACTGGAAAGCTGTTTCTAATACATACATCCGGAGTGAGACGGTAACCGACGATCGTAAGACCGTCTGTTTTGCACCGACCGAACCTCTTAGTACGTACCTGTTCTCGTTTGTGGCCGGAAAGTTGGAGCGTCGGGAGTATACCCGGGACGGACGTACCATCGCTGCTTATTACCGGGAGACCGATCCTAAGAAAGTAGCCCAGTTGGATATTGTCTTCGGGCAGGTGATGGCATCGCTCCATTGGCTTGAAGAGTATACCGGCATTGCATATCCGTTTGCCAAGTACGATTTTATTGTTCTGCCCGGTTTTCAGTTTGGCGGGATGGAACATACAGGGGCTACCTTATATAATGATAACGGGATTTTCCTGAGTGAACACCCTACGCCGGACGAGGAGTTGAATCGGGCTGAGCTGATTGCCCATGAAACGTCGCACATGTGGTTTGGCGATTTGGTTACCATGGATTGGTTTGACGACGTATGGACTAAAGAAGTTTTTGCCAACTATTTTGCAGCCCGGATTGTCGAACCCCTGTTTCCGGAGATCAATCACACCCAGAATAAACTCAAGACCTTTACGGCAGCTTCACTTTCCGAGGATCGTACTATGGGGACGAATGCCATCCGCCAACCGCTTGATAACTTGCGTAATGCCGGATTGATCTATGGGCAGATCATCTATAACAAGGCTCCCGTGATGATGGAAAAACTGGTCGACAAGATGGGCGAAGCCAATTTCCGGAGTGGTATACAGGAGTACCTGAAGACCTACTCGTACGGTAATGCCACCTGGGACGACCTGATCCGTATTCTGGACAGTAAGACGACCGAGGACCTGGCCGCCTTCAGTGATGTATGGGTGAACCGGAAAGGGATGCCCACGTTAACTTTCCGGACAGACGGGCAAGAACTGGAAATTCGCCAGCACGATCCCTACAACAGGGGATTGCTCTGGCCGCAACGTTTTGCCGTCACTCTTTGCGGAGAGCGCGATTCGGTGATCCGGGTGAATATGACAGATACCCTGTTCCGGATGCAACTTCCGTTTGTGCCTTCGCGCGTATTGCCCAATACCGATGGCAGAGGCTATGGGGTATTTGTGCCCGACGAGCCTGCTCTGCATTGGCTGGCGGCACATTGGTGGGAGATAGAAGATGATACGGCCCGCCAATCGCTGCTGATGGTGCTCTATGAAAATTATCTGGCCAAACACATCTCGGCGGACGACTGGGTCAACAGCCTGATAACAGGGCTTCCGGCCGAGAAGAACGCTTTGGTGGCTTCTACAGCCAGTGGTTATCTGGCGAATGTCATGCGGGAGATAGCTCCGGCAAACCGGGCAGAAGTAGAAGCCCGCATTTATACGATGACACAGAATCATCCGTTGCCTTCGTGCCGGATACAACTGATGCGCCTTTTCATGCAGAATGCCATTTCCGAACCGATGGTGAAGAAGCTCTACATTTTGTGGCAACAGCAGTCCGACAAACATCTGAACCGACAGGATTATACAACTTTAGCCTACGAACTGGCTATTCGCATGCCTTTGGAGAGCGAACAGATACTCCGCACACAGCGGGCACGTATTGACGATCCGGATCGTTTGCGGCAGTTCGACTTTATCTCACGGGCAGCCGTATCCGATACTGCGCGGCTCGATACTCTGTTCAACAGCCTGCTGGCGGCAGAAAACCGCCGGATAGAGCCTTGGACGACTGCTGTCATTCGATACCTGAACCATCCGTTGCGTGAGGATCAGTCGGTGAAGTACATTCGTCCGGGACTGGAGGTGCTGGAAGAGGTACAACGCACCGGAGATATTTTCTTTCCCAAAAATTGGGCGGCAGCTTTGCTGGGCAATCATCTCGGTTCATCGGCTTACGAAGAAGTGGTACGCTTCCTGAACGAGCGTCCCGATTATTCACCGCTTTTGAAGAACAAGATACTGCAGGTAGCCTATCCGTTGTACCGGGCAAACAATTAAAATAATCACCGGAATGCTTGGCTTTGGCACTCCGATGTTGTATCTTTGCTAACAGATTCATGATTTAGATTCAAATTAGAATGCCATAGAAGAGGAAGCCCGCGAAGCTTCCTCTTTTTTTGTATCCCTGCCTTCCGGTGTCTCCAACCCTGTGGCTTTCCAACCCTTCAAGACGGTTGCTTCGTGCTCCGGAGAGCCTTGCTTCGCCCAAAACAGACACTGGCATTTGCCCGAACAGACACCGGCATCTTGCAGAAGAGAGGCTCTCTTCCGGAATGGCTCCCGCTTTTCTGTGGAAACGCCTTCCGAACGTTAATAATAAGTAAATCCGCTCTTGACAAAATCTGCCACTTTATTCATACTTTGGAAAACTATTCTTACCTTTGCCTCACTAACTAACATTACGTAATAAAATTAAGAGATATGGCAACACCTCCGTTTAAGTATCAACCTATGTTCGAACATGGGGAAGATAAAACCGAGTATTATCTGCTTACCAAAGACTATGTGTCAGTAAGCGAGTTCGAAGGAACACCTGTGCTGAAAGTACAGAAAGAAGGTCTGACAGCGATGGCTAATACTGCTTTCCGCGACGTATCTTTCATGCTTCGCCGTGCGCACAACGAGCAGGTAGCGAAGATTCTGAGCGACCCGGAAGCAAGTGAAAACGACAAATACGTGGCATTGACTTTCCTGCGCAACGCTGAAGTGGCTGCCAAAGGTATACTTCCTTTCTGCCAGGATACCGGTACGGCTATCATCCACGGTGAAAAAGGACAGCAGGTATGGACAGGCTATTGCGATGAAGAAGCTTTGTCATTGGGTGTTTACAAGACATATACGGAAGAAAACCTGCGTTATTCACAGAATGCTCCGCTCAACATGTACGACGAGGTGAACACGAAGTGCAATCTGCCGGCCCAGATCGATATCGAGGCTACGGAAGGCATGGAGTACAAATTCCTGTGTGTGACCAAGGGTGGTGGTTCTGCCAATAAGACTTATCTGTATCAGGAGACAAAAGCGATTCTGAATCCGGGCACTCTAGTTCCGTTCCTGGTTGAGAAGATGAAGACACTGGGTACAGCGGCTTGTCCTCCTTATCATATTGCATTCGTTATCGGCGGTACTTCGGCTGAGAAGAATCTGCTGACTGTGAAACTGGCTTCTACCCACTATTACGACGAGTTGCCGACTACCGGTAATGAGTATGGTCGTGCTTTCCGCGACGTAGAACTGGAGAAAGAGGTACTTGCCGAAGCCCAAAAGATCGGTTTGGGAGCACAGTTTGGCGGTAAATATCTGGCACACGATGTACGTATCATCCGTCTGCCCCGTCACGGAGCTTCTTGTCCGGTGGGCTTGGGTGTATCTTGTTCTGCCGACCGTAACATCAAATGTAAGATCAATAAAGACGGTATCTGGATTGAAAAACTCGATTCTAATCCGGGCAGTCTGATTCCCGCAGAACTGCGTAGCGCAGGTGAAGGCGATGTAGTGAAGATCGACCTGAACCAGCCGATGGCGGATATCCTGAAGGAACTGACTAAATATCCGGTAGCTACACGTCTGTCACTCAACGGTACGATCATCGTAGGCCGTGATATCGCTCACGCTAAACTGAAAGAACGTCTGGATCGCGGCGAAGATCTGCCCCAATATATCAAAGACCATCCGATTTATTATGCCGGTCCGGCTAAAACTCCTGCCGGCATGGCTTGCGGTTCGATGGGACCGACTACTGCCGGACGTATGGACCCCTATGTGGACTTGTTCCAGAGCCATGGCGGCAGCATGATTATGTTGGCAAAAGGTAACCGTAGCCAGCAGGTGACCGATGCTTGTAAGAAGTATGGCGGTTTCTACCTCGGTTCAATCGGTGGTCCGGCTGCTATCCTTGCCCAGAACAATATCAAGAGCATCGAATGCGTAGAATATCCGGAATTGGGTATGGAAGCTATCTGGAAGATCGAAGTAGAGGACTTCCCCGCATTTATTCTTGTAGATGACAAGGGTAACGACTTCTTTAAGCAGATAAAACCCCGTTGCGGTTCTTGCAGCAACAAATAAGAAATGGGTAAGTGACTATTAATAATAGTTGTTTATCATTTTAACTCGAGTGAGAGGCGTCTGTATGCTGTGTTATACAGATGCCTTTCTCATTATAAATAAATACCTTGATCATTATCAGTAAAACGAATCACCGATGGAACTACAAAAGAATCCTCAACACATTGTCTGGCTGGACGTTGTCCGCTTCGTAGCCATGTTTACCGTTGTCTGTTGTCACTGCACAGACCCTTTTAACTTTTATCCGGGCATAGCGCCCAATATTGGCGAAATAAAACTCTGGGGTGCCATCTACGGAGCCTTGCTTCGTCCCTGTGTCCCCCTGTTCGTGATGATTACCGGAGCACTGCTTCTTCCGGTGCGCGGCGAGATCTCTGTCTTTTATAAGAAACGCATTCCGCGCGTCCTGTGGCCGTTTCTGATCTGGTCCGTTATCTACAATCTGTTTCCCTGGATCACCGGAGTGTTGGGCATCAACCCGGAAGTCATTCTCGACTTTTTCCCTTATTCGGGTGAGGAAGTGATGCGTCAGTCGCTGCCTGTCTCTTTGGACTACATTGCTCAGATTCCTTTTAATTTCTCCATAGTAGATGTACACATGTGGTATATTTACCTGCTGATCGGTCTGTATCTTTACCTCCCCGTCTTCTCTGCCTGGGTGGAGAAAGCATCCGATAAGGCGAAGCTGTGGTTTCTCGGTGCATGGGCTGTCACTCTGTTGTTGCCATACTACAACCAGTTTGTGGCACAATACCTTTGGGGAACCTGTTCATGGAATGCGTTCGGCATGCTTTATTACTTTGCCGGTTTCAATGGCTATCTGTTGTTGGGACACTATCTGCGCAACCTTGACTGGTCTTTGGGTAAGATCCTGGCAATCGGTCTGCCGATGTTTGTAATAGGATATGCCGTTACCTTCTTTGGCTTCCGCTACATCACGGCTTTGCCGGAGTTTAGCGACGAGATGCTCGAACTCTTCTTCACTTATTGTTCCCTGAATGTAGTGATGATGACCATTCCCGTGTTTATGCTTTGCAAGAAGGTGAATTTCCGTTCGGAGGGGATCAGGAAGGCACTTGCCAACCTCACTTTGTGTGGTTTCGGCATCTATATGATACACTATTTCTTTACCGGCCCTTCCGTACTGTTGGTACGTGCGTTAGGTGTACCTCTGGGCATTCAGATACCGGTGGCGTCTGTTTTTGCCTTCGGTGCTTCGTGGCTGATTGTGTGGACTGTCTATCGTGTGCTGGGCAAGAAGGCGAAATGGATTATGGGATAAAACTGTAATTAAAGCATATTATTTATGAATCGTAAATCAATACTATTAACAATTTTACTTTGTGTCGCTTCTTGGGCAATGGCTTCTCCGGTAACCGGATTGTTGGAGCGCATTGACAAAGGAGCTTCGAAGAAGTTTATTATCGAGCAGGTGAAGTCCGATGCCGACTTCTTTGAACTCGACCAGAAAGGTGATAAAGTCGTTATTCGTGGAAATAACTATGTAAGCATTGCCACCGGGCTGAATTGGTATCTGAAGTATTACGCAGGTATCCATCTTTCATGGAACGGAATGCAGGCGAAACTGCCGGCTGTACTTCCGCCGGTGACAAAGAAAGAACGCAGGGAAACAACATTGCCCTACCGCTACGATCTGAATTATTGTACTTTCTCTTACTCTATGGCTTTCTGGGATTGGAACCGATGGGAGAAAGAGATTGACTGGATGGCTCTGCACGGCATCAATATTCCTTTGGCGGTGACCGGAGCTGAGGCTGTGTGGCACAATGTGCTTGATAAGTTGGGATATACCAAGACAGAGATCAATGAATTCATTTCGGGTCCGGGATTTTTTGCCTGGTGGCTGATGAATAACTTGGAAGGTTGGGGTGGTCCCAATCCCGACAGCTGGTATACCCGGCAGATTGCTTTGCAAAAAAAGATCCTGAAGCGTATGCGCGAATACGGTATAGAGCCGGTGCTTCCGGGCTATTGCGGCATGGTACCTCATAATGCGAAAGAGAAACTCGGCCTGAACGTATCCGACCCGGGAACATGGTGCGGCTACCGTCGTCCGGCGTTCCTGCAACCGAGTGATCCGCGTTTCGAGGAGATTTCTTCTCTTTACTACAAAGAACTTGAGAAACTGTACGGCAAAGCTAACTTTTACTCCATGGACCCCTTTCACGAAGGGGGAAACACTGCAGGTGTCGACCTCGATGCAGCCGGTAAGGCAGTGATGAAAGCTATGAAGAAGGCCAATCCGAAGGCTGTCTGGGTGGCTCAGGCTTGGCAGGCAAATCCGCGTCCCAAGATGATTGAGAACCTGAAAGCTGGAGATTTGCTGATACTTGACCTGACCAGTGAGTGCCGTCCGCAGTGGGGAGATTCTACTTCCGAGTGGTATCGCAAGAACGGATACGGGCAGCACGATTGGATCTATTGTATGCTTTTGAATTATGGTGGCAATGTGGGATTGCACGGAAAGATGGACAATGTGATCGATAACTTCTATCTTGCCAAAGCCGATCCGCATGCAAGCGCTACGCTGAAAGGGGTGGGAATGACTCCTGAAGGGATTGAAAACAATCCGGTGATGTACGAGCTGGTGATGGAGCTGCCTTGGCGTCCCGACCGGTTCACGAAGGAAGAGTGGCTGAAGGAGTATGTAAAAGCCCGTTATGGCGTTGATGATCCGGTGGTACAGGCTGCCTGGACCAATCTGGCGAACTCTATTTATAACTCGCCGAAGAACCTGACCCAGCAGGGGACACACGAATCTGTATTTTGTGCCCGTCCGGCGGAAGATGTGTACCAGGTGTCCAGCTGGTCGGAAATGAAAGATTACTACCGTCCGCAGGAGGTGATAGAAGCTGCCCGCCTGATGGTTTCCGTAGCCGATCGCTTTAAAGGTAACAATAATTTTGAATACGATCTGGTAGATATTGTCCGCCAGGCACTGGCAGAGAAGGGACGTCTGATGCAGAAAGCTGTGACTGCCGCTTATCGTGCAGGTGATAAACAACTCTTTGCACTGGCATCGGGAAAGTTCCTCGACCTGATTTTGTTGCAGGATAAACTGTTGGGAACCCGTCCGGAGTTTCGAGTAGGAAAGTGGATTGAAGAGGCGCGTGCGTTGGGTGATACACCCGAAGAAAAGGAATTGTACGAATGGAATGCCCGTGTACAGATTACGACCTGGGGTAACCGGAACGCGGCCGATTACGGTGGTCTCCGAGACTATGCTCACAAAGAGTGGAACGGCTTGCTGAAAGATTTCTATTACATGCGTTGGAAACTATATTTCGACTTTCTTTCTCAGCGGATAGAGGGAAAGACCCCTGCGGAAATTGATTTCTATGCCATAGAGGAACCTTGGACGAAAGCTGCCAATCCCTATTCTGCCGAGGCGGAAGGAGACTGCATTGAAGTAGCGAAGCAGGTGATGCAAGCGGTTGAATAATACTTTTCTACCACAGATTACACAGATCATTGTTTTTGATAATCTGTGTAATCTGTGGTGAAAACAGTTTTATATACCTCCTTTCCTCAGAGTTAACCGTTGTCATTCGTTTGTTTTGTTGTCCCTTTCCATATCCGCATCATATAATATGCACAATGCGTAAATGCGAAAACAAACGAGATGATCAGCAATACTTTACTTTCATTCCAACCTACAGTCTGCTGATGCCATAAGCCGGTAATGACACAAAGCAGAGACAGTGCAATGCCGATCATGTTCAATGCCGATTGTCCCCGGCGATTTTTCACACCATGTTCCAGTTTACTGTGTTTCATGCCGTAGCCGACGTAGATGTCCAGTCCGATCAGCATCCACAGTACTAATCGTATCCAGGTATCGGCCGGAAGGAAAAGCATCATGCACAGACAAGTGAGTATTCCCAAAATGGGGACGAGAGGCACAAACGGAGTTTTAAATGAACGGGGTACGTTCGGCATGGTCTTTCGCACTACGAGGACGGCTGCGCATACCAGTGTGAAAGCCATCAGTGTACCAATGCTGGTCATCTCTCCCGCCAGGCGTGCTGGAACAAATGCGGCGAGCAGGCCCACTATCAGCATAAACAGGAGGTTGCTGCGCGCCGGTGTACGGAACTTCTCGTTGATGTGCGAAAAGAAGGGGGGAAGTAGTCCGTCATGGCTCATGCTCAGGAAAACACGGCTTTGCCCCAATAAAGTAACCATAATGACCGAACAATAGCCGAACAGGATGGCAAGAACGATGGCACGGTTCAGCCACGGATAATCCGGATGAATGATGCCTGTTGCATCGGCATGTCCCATGTGTTCGATGGCAATGGCTACCGGTGCGATGCCCTGCTGGCCGCTAAATTCGGTATAATGGGCTACTCCTGTCATTACGTGGGCAAACAGCATATAAAGTACGGTACATACCAAGAGTGATACCAGGATACCGATCGGCATATTCCGTTTCGGATTTTTGTTTCCTGTGCAGCCGTACTGACGGCATCGAATCCCAGGAAAGCGAAGAAAACGATGGCGGCTCCACGCAGGACACCCGAGAGACCGTATTCGCCAAGTGTACCTGTATTGGCGGGGATGTATGGAGTATAGTTGTCGGCATTGATATATTTCCAGCCCAGGACAACGAATATGGCGATCACCGATACTTTGAGAAATACAACGATGCCGTTGAAGATGGAGCTGCCTTCTGTTCCGCGAATCAGGAAGATGCTCATCAACACTACGATCAGGAACGCCGGGATATTGACGATTCCCCCATCCCATGGGCAGGCGGTCAGGGCTTGCGGCAGATGTATATCGAGTCCTTCAAGAAAGACGACGAGATATCGGCTCCAACTGATACTGACGGTAGTGGCTGCTACGGTATATTCGAGAACGAGATCCCAGCCGATGATCCAGGCTATCAGTTCGCCCATGGTGGCGTATGAATACGTATAAGCACTGCCTGCCACCGGAATCATAGAAGCGAACTCAGCGTAGCAGAGTCCTGCGAAGCAGCATCCGAGTGCAGCTATGGCGAATGAAAGGGTGATGGCCGGTCCGGTGTAGCCCGCTGCTACGGTGCCGGTGATTGAGAAGAGTCCTGCTCCGATGATAACACCGACGCCCAGTGCTACCAGACTCCAGGGGCCTAATACTCGTTTTAATGATTTACTGCCCGACGCATTGGCCTCTGCCAATAGGGCTTCAAAGGGTTTCTTTATGAATAATCCCATCTTCTTGTTTTTTCTTTACTGGTTATGGTTGTATTTGGAATAGGTAATTCTTTTCCAGACTTAGCTATTTATTTGAAGTTGCAAAGATAATTAATTCATAACACATACGGTCATAGGATGTTCACTTTTAGGGATTGAGGAGGTGTCAAAACCCACCACAGAAGACGCAGAGTAACACTGAGCCGATTCTAAGTTGTTGATTATTCATAAAAAGACTCTGTGCTACTCTGTGGTGAAAAGAGTTTCGACACATCTCTCGGAAGTGGGTTTGTAGTTCTTTTTGTCAGTAATTAAGATGCGAACCGAGGAGCCTGCTTTAACGAATGTCTCACTCACAATGTGCTGATAGATAGTATTGTACCAACGTGAAAATACCTTTAAAACCAAAGTCCCGTTGGTTTCAAAGGAAAGGGGTCTTGGTTTTAAACCGATAGACCTTAGGCTTTAAACCAACGGGGCGTATGTTTGTATGGGGAGGAGTGTAAACTTTTGTGGCTTATCCCACCCATTCTTCGGATATTCCCATTCTATTCCAGGTATTTCGTGATCTTTCCACTGATTTGTAAAAGTGAAATCTCACATAACTTGGTATCGTATTCAGCCGAAAGTATGCGTTCTTCGGCATCCAGCAAACTTTTCTGCGCTTCCCGCATTTCGATACCCGAAAGGTTGCCTAGCATGTAGCGTTCCATAGCTATCTCGTGATTCTCTTTGGCGGCTACCAGATTCTGTCGTTCCAGTTTCAGCATTTGCAGATTATTCTGGTAGGCCTGCCACAGATTGCTAAGGTCTGCTTTCAGCCCTTGTTCCAGTTGTTCACGTTGAAGGCGGGCGTTTTTTATGGCAATGCGTGCATTGTTCTTTTCGCGTCGGCGATTTCCATCGAAGATGTTGAAGCCTACCGTTACTCCAAAATTGGCTCCCAGATTACCTCTTTGGCTATTAGCGGCAATATCGTACTTATTGAAGGTATATCCGTATCCGGTATTCATCTTCAGGTAAGGGTAGTTGCGCGAGTTTACTTTCTTATAGTCCAGCATGGCGAGCGTGTTGTTTTGTTCAGCTTTCAACAGTGACGCGTTCGTCAGTAAGGTAGCATTCCACAACTCTTCGAATCGAAGCCCGGCATTCACTTTTATAATGCTGTCTTCTATCACGAGCGGTTGATCCACATCTTCGTTGGCCATCAGTTCGTTTAACTGGATGCGCGAGGTATGCAGCAATTCCTGTTGCTTCATGTATTTGGCGCTGTCGGCGTTGAAGTCCACTTTTGCCTGTTGATAGTCCAGACGGGAGAAGTTACCGATGTGGTAACGTTCTTCTACGATTCGCAGGCGCTCTTTCGACAAAGATACCGCATAACGGAAATTCTGCAAGCGGATTTTTGCTGAACATAGTTGTAATATTCGGCTGCCAGATTGGCTATCAGGTCCTCGATGGCGATACGGGTATTGGTTTCTCCCTGTAGTTGCAGCTCTTTCAGTTTCTGGTAATTGGCTGTAATGTTAAAGCCATCGAAGATGGTCCAGTTCAAGTTCAGACCCACATTCAAGGTTTGGTCGAAGACACCGTTTTCTTTTACTGATTCTCCGGTGGCCCGGACCTTGGTATTAGTGTTGTCCACTGTCCCCTTGTATCCTGCCGTAAAATCGAGTGTCGGCAGATAGCCTGCGTTGCCCAGGGTGGCGTTGTTCCTGCTCACTTGCTCTTCATTGCGGACTATTTGCAGGGAGTAGTTATTCTGAAGTCCATACTCCAGGCAGGATTTCAGGGTATATATTTGTGGCTGCTGTGCCTGCATGGCAAAAGGAGCACAGCACAATGCTATGATAGATAAGACGATCTGTTTCATTCTTGCTTTAATTTATTACTTCGGTTCGTCGAAATATAACTGTAAATGGCAGGTACGATGTACATGGTCAGCAGGGTAGATACCAACATACCTCCCACTACAGCCGTACCCATTGCGATACGTTGGTTGCAACCTTCACCCGAGGCGAAAGCCAGCGGGATTAATCCCAGGATGGTAGAAGCACTTGTCATCAGGATAGGACGCAGGCGTTGTAACGCCGCATCTTTGATGGCTGTCATCTTATCCTCACCCGTTTCTTGTTTCAGGTTGGCAAACTCTACGATCAGGATACCGTTTTTAGCCACCAGTCCAATCAGCATAATAATGCCGATCTGGCTGAAGATGTTCATTGTGATACCTCCAAAATACATGAATACCAATGCGCCTGCAATAGCCAGGGGGACGGTCAGCATAATGATCAGCGGGTCTTTGAAACTCTCGAACTGTGCTGCCAGGATCAGGTAAATCAGTACAATGGCCAGAATAAAAGCAAACATCAGACTTGAAGAACTCTCGCGATATTCTTTCGAATCACCGGTCAATGCTGTGCGGAACGTGTCGTCCAGCGTCTCTTTGGCTATCTTGTCCATTTCGTCCAATCCTTGTCCAATGGTTTTTCCTTCGGCCAGTCCGGCGGAAACAGTGGCCGAAACGAAACGATTGTAACGATACAGTTTCGGAGGCGCGATGCCACCGGTCAGTTCAATCAGGTTGTCCAATTGCACCATATCGCCTTTGTCACTACGAATGTAGATCGATTTCAGATTGGCAGGTGTGTTACGTTGCTGGCGGTTGATTTCTCCTAAGATCTCATATTGCTTGCCGTTCATATAGAAGTAGCCCATTCGCTGTCCGCTCAGACCGTATTGCAGGGTCTGTGCGATGTTACGTGTACTTACCCCCATGATGCTGGCTTTGTCGCGATTGATATTGATACGTGCCTCCGGTTTGCTGAACTTCAGGTCTACGTCTGCCATCTGGAATACCGGGTTCTCGTAAACCTTCGCCATGAACTTGGGCAGTACTTCCTGTAGCTTTTCGATATTAGTGGCCTGCAATACGTATTGGACGGGCATACCGCCACGCCGTCCGCCAAAAGAAGATGACTGCTGGACGAATGAACGCGCCATCGTCTTTTTCTGTACTGCTGCCGACAGTTTTTCAGCCACATCCATCTGGGTGTAGTCACGGTCTTTCATGTCTTTCAGCGTGATGCGCACATTACCGCTACCACTCGATACACGGGCGGTTACCGATTCGGCATCCGGTACAATCGAGTCTACGAGGTCATTGATGTCTTCCGTATAGTCCCGGATGTATTCATAGGTCACACCTTCGGCTCCACGGGTATTGATACTGATTTGTGAACGGTCTTCCAACGGAGCCATTTCTGCCGGGATGTAATTCCACAAGAAGGCAATGATGCCAATGGTAATTGCTACAAAGGGCAGGGCAATCCAACGTTTATGGAGGAAAACAGCCAGTGAACGACTGTAGAGGCGGTTCATTCCTTCGAAGAAAGGTTCTGTTTTCAGATAGAACCAGTTCTGTTTCTCCCGTTTTACCAGTAACTTGGTGGCTAGCATCGGAGTAAAGGTCAGAGCCGCAAAAGAGGAGATGATAACCGAACCGGAAATAACAATACTAAATTCACGGAACAGTCGTCCTGTCATCCCCTCCATAAAGACGATGGGGAAGAATACGGCAACCAGCGTAATGGTGGTAGAGATGACAGCGAAGAAAATTTCTTTAGCCCCTTCGATGCCGGCCTCTTTCGGAGGCATACCTTTCTCAATGCGGACATAGATGTTTTCCGTCATTACGATAGCGTCGTCCACCACCAGACCCACTGCCAGCACAACAGCCAGCATGGAGAGCACGTTGATGGAGAAGTCCGCCAGATACATAACGAAGAAAGCACCGATCAACGATACCGGAATCACGATGCAGGGAACCAGTGTAACACGCCAGTCGCGCAGAAAAAGGAAGATAATAATGATAACCAGGATGAAAGCTACGTAAACGGTTTCTTTCACTTCGCTGATAGAGGCACGGATGAATTTGGTGTTATCGAATCCGTAAGAATACTTCACGTCTTCCGGGAGGTCCTTCTGCATCTTCTCCATGCGTTCATATACCGCATCGGCTATCTTTATATGGTTGGCACCCGGCTGGGGGATTACAACGATTCCCACCATGGGTACACCATTCATCTTCATGTAGCTTTTGATGTCGGCAGGGCCCAGTTCGGCTCGTCCGATATCACTGAAACGGATGATGCGGTCGTTCTCTTCTTTGACGATCAGGTTGTTGAACTCTTCTGCAGTGTGCATCAGTCCCAAAGTACGGATGGTAAGTTCTGTTGTATTTCCTTCGATACTACCTGAAGGGAGTTCCACGTTCTCTTTGTCTACCGCATTCTTCACATCGATGGGAGTGATCCCGTAACCGGACATCTTGATGGGGTCGAGCCATAAACGCATGGAGTATCGTTTCTCTCCCCAAATGGAGACACTACTTACGTCAGAGATCGTTTGCAACTGTTCTTTTACAGTCAGGTCGGCAATTTCACTGAGTTCCAGCAAAGAACGTTTGTCGCTTTGCAAAGCCACCATAAGGATAGGGGTGGCATCGGCGTCGGCTTTCGATACGGTAGGAGGGTCACAGTCGCGCGGGAGATAACGTTGGGCGCGTGATACCTTGTCACGCACGTCATTGGCAGCTGTTTCCAGGTCGACGGAAAGCTCAAACTCTACCGTGATACGGCTTTGTCCCTGCTGACTGACACTGGAGAGTGAGCGGATGCCCGGAATACCATTGATGTTCTGTTCCAGGGGTTCGGTGATCTGATTCTCGATGACATCGGCATTTGCACCCGGATAGGAGCAGGACACCGAAATAATAGGGTTATCTACGGATGGATACTCCCGGACACCCAGGTAGTTGTACCCGATCAGTCCAAAGAGCAAAATGATGATGGTCAGTACCGTTGAGAGTACTGGCCGTCGTATACTTAATTCGGATATATTCATAAGGCGGTCGGGAGTTAATTGATATTATCCAGTGTGACAGGTAATCCTGTACGGAGTTGAAGGGTTCCCGAAGTGATGATGGTATCACCCATTTGTAGGCCCTTTATGACTTGTACTTCAGCTTCGGTACGGATACCTGCGGTTATTTCTACCGGTTCGGCTTTACCCGATTTATAGAGGAATACTTTATCCTTACCCATCTCAGGTACGATGGACTCCGATGGGATGGCGATGGCATTCGGGATTTCTTCTTTTTTCAGTTGGATGCTGGCGTAACGTCCCGGTAGTATTGCCCCGTTACTGTTAGCATACAGTGCACGAACGGTCAGTGTACGAGTAGACTGATCGATTCGTGATTCGGTGGCATATACCTTTGCGGGGAAAGAGCTTAACTTTCCTTCCAGTTCGAAGTTGAGGTTAGTTCCCTTTTTTACCTGACTGGCATAACGCTCGGGTACGGAAAACTCTATTTTCAGAGGAATGATTTTTGTCAGTTTGGCTACGATGGTAGTAGGTGAAGCATAAGAGCCAACGCTGACCTGCCGGAGTCCGATCACCCCGTCGAAGGGTGCGCGAAGTTCGGTCATGGCAATATTCGCTTTTACCAAATCAATATCTGCATTCAGGGTGGCCAGTTCCGTTTTTACCTGCTCGTAAGCTTCCTTACTGACGGCATCCCGTTCGAGCAAAGCATTTTGGCGGAACACACGGTCTTCGGCAAGTTTTAGTTGAGCTACAAGACGTTGCAACTGGGCCTGTAATTGCCGGTCGTTCACTTTTGCCAGTAGTTGTCCTTTCTTTACGGTTGTTCCTTCGTCAAAGTTGATCTCAACAATTTTTCCCGAAGTCTCAAAAGAAAGATCCACCTCCTCGTCAGGCATCAAGCTACCGCTGATTTGAATCTGGTCTGTCAGCAATTGTGGTTTTATGATTTTGGCGTTTACGTTCAGAACCCTTTTATTGATCTGTTTGCCTGTCATCACTTTGTCGGCTGCTACCAACTCTTCATTTGCTTTAGGAAGTCGGGAGTAAATTCCCCAACCTATCAGTCCGGCACCAACCAAGATGACGATGCCCCATTTTACCTTTTTATCCATGTCTTAGTATTAGTATATGTCTGTTCAAAGGTTAGACTAAGACGATAGGGAAAGGTTTAATCGAGAAATTAAAATATAGATTTATTTTTTGTGTTAAGGTATCTTATCGATTATGTTTTCTTAATCTGTGATCAAAAAATGGCCTGTAATGGATTGAAAAACGCATTAATAGACTCAAATCGTCTGTTAGGATTTCAGTGTCTCCTTTCAGTTGTTGTTACGTTTCTTGTTTTTATATTCTTTTAATTTTGATGTTTCTTATAATTTTGGTTTTGTTATTAATTTGTTGTTAGTACGGTATTATGTGCTTTTATCTAATTCATAATTCCATATATGTCTTTTAGTTATATTGTCTATAATGCTTTGATTTAAATATATTTCTTCTTGGTGAAAAAATAAATAATATATATGATTGAAATAGCAACTATAATGTAATGTATGGGATTATATATATAATTTGAGGCTCTTGATGTAGCAGACCAAAAAATACTATATAAGCAGAAATTAATAGCATTATAAAAGAAATGACATAATATAAGAAGAAGTCCATTTCTTGATATGATATATAAATATGCTAATATAAATCCGAAGCATGATAAACCAATGACAGTATATATACTCCCTGCATGTAGCATGCCAAAATACAATCCGGTCGTTATAATTATAATCCATTGGTTTAATTTATCTTTAAATTTATTGATAATAATAATTCTGCAACTTAGCTCTTCTAAAACAGGAATTAAAACCAAGCCATATATCAATCTTGGAAACGTAAAAAATTCTTTTTTATTAATGATATGTCTTTGGAAATAAAATCGATAAATCCTATAACTATATGCACGGATATACTTAAGATAAAAATTGAAATAATTGTTTTTATGGAAATTTTGGTGTTGAAAGACTGGCGAAACTGAATGTTCTTTCTGAATAATAAAATAAATATAATGAGGGATAATAGAGTGATGAGATGTGGTCTCAAAGTTGGACTTTGCACTAAGTTCCCAATAATTAATACCATCAAAAGACTAATTAATGGATACGCAAGAATTATGGCTAGCAAAGATAAAAAGGGATATATTTTTTTCATGGGATTTTATATATCTTTTAATATTATATAGTAACTCCAGGCTGTTAGTATAATGATTACTTGTCTTCTTAATAAGCGTGCTTATGCAAAAGGAAGTGATATATTCAATTTTTACATATTGTTAAGATGTTAGTATTCTATTACAAAAGTCAACTTGTCGCTGATTGGAGACGTCTAGGGAAAAGAGTATTTTCATAATTAGTAAGGTTTCTTGGTTCTTAGTAATAATTATTATTATATTGTTAATATATGACTTTTTTATATGAATATCCCCAAACAGTATTTTTTATTTTTAATTAACTAATTAGAAAAGGTTGTATACAATGTCATTCTTGCCATTCTTAAATAGTGAGACGAAATGGCATGCACTCTGTTGATACTTGAGTAGTTACGATTTCTCTAGGTGTATCCCTTCTATTATAAATCAATGTTGCATTTTCGCGTTTGATGAAGGTGTCGGTCACTGACGGGCCTGTTATACTTTCGGAGATAAACGATAAACTTTCTCCGATGGAGCGAACCTTATCCGAGGTAATCTGTATACATATGAAAGCCTCATTATCTTTTCAGTAAAAGGGTGAGGGCCTATTGTAACGGCCATTGAATCATCCTCCTGATAAAGTATGACGGTCCTTTTTATTTCTTCTTCGTGGATTACGAACTAAATAACTGTATTTGTTTTTGATCTTAAGTGATTGTATACAAGTATGTTATGATGAATCTCCGTTTGTTTATTCCGGCCCTGGTATGCGGGCTCATGGGCCTTGGTATACGGGCTCATAAGCCCGGGTGGCGGGGATGGGATGAAGAACGGATCATTTTCGACTAAACAGTAAAGGAAAGCACAATGCTCTAAACAATGTATTCAGTTAATAAATACGTTCCTTAGTGTTGCCTATCAGCGTCTTAACGATTGGATGGCACTCAAATTGACGGGTGGAAGATAGAAGATGCGGGTGGAAGATAAACAGGCTGAAAATGCGATCTTCCACCGCGTCATTGCATTGATTATTAATGGAGTAAGTGGAAAAAGGTGGAAGACGGAAGATCGAAACGTATTTTTTGTAGGAGAAGCAGTTGCTCTGCCAAGTGAAGCATTAAAATAGAATAAAGAATATTCTCTGAAAAATAGACAGAGATTCAGTATAGCCGCACGGTATTTCCTTCCTCCTTACTCCTCAAGCATACTCAGATAGGAAGTGTAGCGTGATTCGCTGATGTAGTGCTCTTCTACTGCTTTCCGAACAGCACAACCGGGTTCTTGGCGGTGTGTGCAGTTTCCATATTTACAGTTTGCCGAAGTTTTGAATATTTCGGGGAAGTAGTGACCTATCTCTTCCTCTTCCATATCGAAAGTACCAAAACCTTTGATTCCCGGAGTATCGATAATGTATCCGTCTCCCGGTACAAGGAACATTTCGGAGAAAGTGGTGGTGTGCATTCCCTTGTTGTGATAAGCTGATATTTCCGCAGTCTTGACTTCCAGCCCCGGAACAAGGGCATTGATGAGGGTTGATTTACCCACTCCCGAATGTCCGGAGAAGAGGGTTACCCGGCCTTTCAGTTCCTCGCGTATGGCATCGACTCCTTCACCGGTCAGTGCGGATATTTTAAAACAAGGGTAACCTATTTGGGTATAGAGCGTGATGAGGCTGTCCAGATAATGCAATTCGTCTTCATCATAAGCATCCACTTTGTTGAAAAGAATCTTCACCGGTACCCGATAGGCTTCTGCCGATGCTAAAAAGCGGTCGATAAAAGTGGTTGAAGTTTCGGGATAGTTAACAGTCACCACCAGCATACATTGGTCGAGGTTGGCTGCAAGAATATGTGATTGTTTGGAGAGGTTCGATGAACGGCGGATGATGTAATTTTTCCGATCTTCTATCTCACTGATAAAGGCTGTTCCTTCCTGATTGAGTATGATTTGTACACGGTCACCTACGGCAACGGGATTTGTACTCCGTATGCCTTTCAGCCGAAAATTACCTTTGATCTTACATTCAACCAACTGCCCGTCATCAGTTTTCACCTGATACCAGCTACCTGTATTCTTTATTACTAATCCCTTCATGTTTTATAAGCAGCTAGTTACAAGTTACGGGCTATTAAGAAAACTTTGAGGCGTTATACACAGATGTGTATGGTAGCCCGTAACTTGTATTTCAATTATACGGTCATAATTTCTTTGTCCTTTTCAGCCAGCATTTCTTCAATTTTGGCAATGTATTTGTCATGAACCTTCTGCAGTTTAGCTTCTGCGTTCTTTTGTTCATCTTCAGCCAAACCGTCTTTTACAGCTTTCTTCAGTGCATCGATGCCGTCGCGCCGTGCGTTACGGATACTGACTTTGGCTGTTTCACCCTCAGCTTTACATTGTTTGGCGAGTTGCTTACGGCGTTCCTCGGTAAGAGGTGGAATACCGATGCGGATAATTTCACCGTTATTCTCCGGCATAATGCCGAGATCGGAGTCGATAATGGCTTTTTCGATAACCCGGAACATGCTTTTATCCCAAGGTTTAATCGTGATGCTGCGTGCATCGGGAGTGGTTACGGCAGCTACGTTGCTGATGGGCACCATGCTTCCGTAAGAGTCTACACGGATACCATCCAGCAAGCGTGTGCTTGCTTTTCCGGCGCGGATGTGTGCCAGTGCTTCTTCCAGATACATCACTGCCATATCCATCTTCTCTTGTGATTCTTCGATAATCGTTTTTACGTCTACCATCTTATTAAGTATTTATAAAATTGGCACTTTGATTCATTTTGAAAACAAAAGTAGATTATTTTTTGATTATCTGCAACTATCCCTATAGAGAAATGTGTAATACAGATGGTAGTGTTATTGATAATTATCGTAATGGGCGGCTAGGAGGGAAGTATGATCGTTTGTATGAGGCAGAGTAATAAGAAATGTTTTCTGTCTCATGATTTACTTTTTATTGTGTTAGTAAATCACATTAAATACCTTATTGAATGAATGTTTTCATTAGTAACTTTTGATCTTTGGGATATTTTATATAAATTGCCCAACTAATCGGTTACATCTGTCGAATAATTGTCTTTCTGTAAATAATCATGATAAAAGTACTTAAATATAGATAGAATGAAAAAAATCAATGCGGCTTTGGTAATATCTCTGTTTGTAATGACAGGATGTGAAGGAAATAAACAACTGACAGATGATTGCATCACGGTTGATGTTAGTGCGGATTATCCTAAAAAGGAACTGATCCTTCAAGATTTTATGGATGTAGAATACGTTCCGTTGGAAACTACTGACGATTTTATAACTCAAGGTATTGTGAAAGCTACCGGCAAGAAAATTCTGTTGGTTGCAAATAGGATTATGGATGGTAATATTTTTGTGTTTGACAGGGCTACTGGTAAGGGGTTACGGAAGATTAACCGTTTGGGACAAAGTGGTGAAGAATATTCGCATATTACGTCTATTGTTCTGGATGAGGATAATAATGAAATGTTTGTTGTAGATTATCCTGCAAGGAAAATATTGGTATATGACTTATATGGAGAGTTCAATAGAAGTCTCCCATTTCCAGATACCTGCTATTATGAGTTTTTATCGGACTATGACCGGGATCATCTGATTGGTTATAAAAGTTATTTGCCATTGATAGAAACCGACGAATCATGCCATGTACTTATTTCCAAGAAAGACGGAAGTGTTACACGAAAAATTCAAATTCCTTTCAAAGAACTCGAGACACCGGTTGTGACGAAAGATGAGGCGATAGTGACTCCAGGTTTTTTTCTGATAACCCCGCATGATGGTAATTGTCTGCTGACGAAAACATCATCTGACACAATATACAATTACTTACCGGATGGCACTCTCAGTCCATTTATTGTACGGACTCCTTCCATTCATTCTATGGATCCTAAAGTATTTCTTTTTCCGACCATTATCACTGATCGGTATTATTTTATGCAAACTCTTGATAAGAAGTTTAATTTTGAAAAGGGGAGAGGTTTCCCGACCAATGATTTAGTGTATGATAAACAGGAAAAAGCAATATTTCAATATACCGTATATAATGATGACTTTTCTAATAAACACCGGGTTGCATTGGGGCAGCAACCCGAAAAATCTGTAGATGAAGAAATTGTAACCTGTCGTGCTTTAAATGCTTCAGACCTTGTCGAGGCAAACGAAAAAGGAGAACTGAAAGGTAAGCTAAAAGAAATTGCTGCCGGACTGAATGAAGAATCGAATTCGGTGATTATGTTGATAAAACGCAAGAAATAAAGATAGTAAAGGCTAGAGGATAGGTTAGGTATTATATCCATGCTCATACGCCGTTCGAGGGAAAGTCCATTTCCATATCTGAGAGTAGTAATACCGATTATCGGGGCTATTGATGATAAAAGGTCTGCTGTAAGAAAAAGAAGGCGAACAAAGTAGAACGCGAAAGATGAAGAATGAAGAACGGGTTAACAGGTAGAAGTATTCCATCTACTTGTTAACCCGTTGATAATAAGTATAGTTTATGAAGTTAATTGTGTACCAATGTACCGATTTCTTCTCCGGTAATCACTTTTTTCAGGTTGCCTACTGTATCCATATCGAATACTACGATCGGCAGATTATTCTCCTTACACATACAAGTAGCTGTCAAGTCCATCACTTTCAGTCCTCGTTTCAGCACTTCATCGTAAGTGATGTCGTGGAACTTGGTTGCCGTAGGATCTTTCTCCGGGTCGGCAGTATAGATACCGTCTACGCGAGTACCTTTCAACATGACGTCTGCTTCTATCTCGATACCGCGAAGCGATGAGCCGGTGTCGGTAGTAAAAAACGGATTCCCGGTTCCTGCCGACATGATGACGATTTCGCCATTTTCCATGCATTCAATAGCTTTCCATTTACTGTAGAATTCACCGATAGGTTCCATGCGTACGGCTGTAAGTACACGTGCTTTCACACCGGCCGCAACTAATGCCGAACTTAAGGCAAGGCTGTTAATTACTGTGGCCAGCATACCCATCTGGTCACCTTTTACCCGATCGAAACCTTTATTGGCTCCACTCAGTCCACGGAAGATGTTACCACCACCGATAACGATGCCGATTTGTACGCCTTGTTCATGAATCTCTTTGATTTGTGCGGCATATTCGGCCAATCGCTTTTCATCGATGCCGTATTGCTTTTCCCCCATCAGGCTCTCACCGCTGAGCTTCAACAGGACTCTTTTGTATTTTGCCATACGATTCTGATTGTTGGTTTACTTTTTTGCAAAGATACGCGATTCCTTTTAATGGACTATCTTTTTTGCTAAAAAAGCTTGTACAAGTCCGCGAAGCGACAGGTAGATAATAAAAGCCATCCACAAGGCATGATTTCCCATTACTCCTTGGAAGATGTAATAGGTAAGAAAAAAACTGGCAGAAGCGATGAACATGGAGAAAAGCATCTGGCGGGTAGCGGTGGCACCTATGAAAATGCCATCCCATAAAAAGGCGGAAAATCCGGCAAGGGGAATGGCTAATACCCAATAAAAGTAAGTGTCGGCTTCCTGGATAACGGATGATTCGTTAGTCAGTAATTCCAGAAATGATTGTCCACCAATACCGTAAAGAAGGGTGAACCCGGCTGATAATCCGACCCCCCATCCGAATAACTGTCGGACGGTACGGTGAAGCTCCATACGATTACCGGCGCCGATATAACGACCGGCAAGTGCCTCGCCTGCATAGGCAAATCCATCCATAATATATGAAAAGAGGGTAAACAGCTGCATTAATAAAGTGTTTACAGCCAGTACTACTTCGCCTTGGGCGGCTCCGGCAGAGGTGAAGAACATCGTTACAGCTACCAGGCACAAAGTACGGAGAAAAATATCGCGATTTACCTGAAAGAACCGATACATGGCTTGTTTTTGCCAAATGCCTCTCCAATGGACTCGTTTCCGCAATTGTTTATAATAACGTAGCCATAAAAGCAGAGCCATCAGGAAACCTGCATATTGGGCTATAAGCGTTCCGAGAGCTACTCCTTCTACTTTCATTCCGAAAAGGAATACAAAACAAAGACTTGCCAGGATATTCACAATATTCTGCGTAATAGCGATATACATCGGAAAACGGGAATTCTGCATTCCGATGAACCAGCCGGCAAAACCGTAAAGGCCGAGCATGGCAGGAGCCCCCCAGATGCAGATACGAAAGTAGAGAGTGGCCAGACGTTCTACTTCGTCGGAAGTCTGTATGAAAGCAAATGCGGCTTTTTGGATGGGATATTGCAGAGTCATCAGACAGAGTGCGATAAACAATCCCACGCCGACTGAACGTAGAAGCAGTTTTGTTACTTCTTCCAGATTACGTTGTCCGAATGCTTGGGAAGTCATGCCGCTGGTGCCCATCCGTAGAAAGCCGAATATCCAGTAAATGATGTTGAACAGCATGCCACCTACAGCAATGGCTCCGATGTAGGCGGCCGATCCCAGATGTCCTACAATAGTGACATCGACCAGTCCCAATAACGGGACTGTGATATTGGAAATAATAGAGGGAACGGCTATTTGCAGAATCCGTTTGTTTCCGTTACTGATGTGCATTTGTTTATTCATTGACATGCAAAGTTACATGAAAAACAGAGAATATGAAAATGATGTGAACAATCATGTAATTATATTGGTTCGCAACGTTCTCGATACAGGAATTAATATTATTTTTGTCTGCATATTGAAAGATATCTTACAGACAATTAACAAACATCGCAGCGAGGTAGCATTATCAATTTGAATTTAATAACTAAATGAAAAACATATGAGGCAATTTATTCTAATAATGATTTGTATATTACTACAAGTCATTCATGTGCATGCAGGGTCTAAGGATATAACGTGGAAATGGGATTATTCCGAAGCGGATGATATTTTTATTGATTTGCTTGGCAAGGCGGCTACTGGATTTATGGAAACGAATACGCCTAACTGTTATGGGGGGAAATTAGTAGTAAAACTTCCCGAGGGATTACATTTTAAGCAAACAGAAGCACCTGCTTTTTTGTTGATTGGCAATGCGGAAGAAATAGCTTTTAACGTTGACGTAAATGATAGTATGGCTATTCTTTCATTAAAGACATCTTCAGTACAAACTGTTCCGTCAGAAGCTATTAATATTACACTTAATCCTAAAGCGATTAAAGGCAAACTCAGAAAAGGTATGAACACAACCGGTAGGTTGAGTTTTCATCCATCAGAGATTCCTACCGTATTTAAATCGCCGATAACGGGTAGAACGTATCATTTAGTGTTTAATGATGAGTTCGATGATGGAGTGATAGATACTTTAAAATGGGATACGAGAAGTAGAAGAAGTCCTTTTACCCGTAGAGGTATGTATCAAGAGAAACCTTACTATGTGCTGTGTCATGAGGATTGGACCAAAGAGTTGCGTGGCGAACTTCGTTTGGAAGTCTCTAAATACCCGACACAAAACAATGTTGTGATGACCGGTGGGATTTTATCACTGGGCAGGTTCATGGCACGTTATGGTTATTATGAGACAAAGGCTTCATTTAGAGACTGTATTGGTGAAGGTTACTGGCCTGCTTTTTGGATACATTTTGATGAAGCCGATAAGTATGGAAAAGGAACTGAAATTGATGTTTTTGAATATATTCCTAAAGATAAACAAATCTTTCAGACACTTCATTGGTATAAAAAACAAGCAATGGAGGAGCAGCAATCAGAAGTGCAACATGCAGCTCTGGATTACGATAAAAGTGGGCAATTTAAAGAACACCGTTCGTCTACCAAGTATTTTGTATTGGATGAAGCTCAGAGTAAAGAGCATACATTTGCTGTGGAATGGACCCCCGAAGAACTGATTTTCTACACAGATGGTAAGGTTACCCGTCGGGTGAATCGGAAAGATGATCCCAAACAAGTGCCAAGTGCTTACCAAATGGTTTATTTCTCTTGTTCCGCAGGAGAATGGGGAGGTAATGTGATGGAAAATCAAGTACCTGCCTATGTCTATTTTGATTATTGCAGATGTTATCAGGAAAGTGATCAGGATGCTATTTACACCGTTAAAGGTAATGGGATGAAAGTTCCGGCGAGCCGGCGTGTGGGAAAGCTCTGAATATAACAAAGGGTCAGGCTCACAAATATTGAAAATAATAGTGAGTATGTGACTTGGGAATACACAATATAAATACTATCTTTGTAGGGACCTAACTAAATAAAAATGAAGAAGATGAAAACCTTGACTTTATTTCTTTCCTTGCTCTTTTCTTTCCCGTTTGTGCTTTCGGCTCAGATGGTGGGAGAGACTTTGCAGAAGGTCTCTGCTGCCCTTGATAACAGACAGTGGGACCAAGCTGTTACTTTGTTCCGCCAAGCGGTAAATACCAATGTAGAGAAAGCCGAAATGTTCTATTGGACAGGTGTGGATAAGAGTCTGGAAGTATCATCCAGGATGGGGCGGGAACTGGCTGCTTATTACAAAAAATCACGCAGCTATGACAAAGCGTATCTTTTTTATAAAGAGTTGCTTCAAAAATCTCCGAATGATGTTAATTGTCTTGTGTCATGTGCTGAGATGGAAGTATGCCGTGGGAGGGAGTCTGAAGCTTTGGAGACTTACCGGAAAGTACTGTCATTGGATGCGGATAATCTGGCAGCCAATATTTTTATCGGTAATTATCTTTATTTGAAGGCGGAGAGAGAGAAAAAACAGTTAGAAGCCGATTATAAAAAGATTAGTGCTCCCACTCGGATGCAGTATGCACGCTATCGTGATGGTCTTAGCCGTGTGATGAGTACCGGATACGGAAAGGCAAGGGAATATCTTCAAAAGGTGATCAGTCAATTCCCTTCTACTGAAGCTCAAAAGACATTAGAAAGAATAAAGCTTATAGAAAAAGAGGTGAACAAGATAACTAGTTCTACCTCCTTTTTCCTTTA
>ENA-OQIF01000208-OQIF01000208.1-human-gut-metagenome-genome-assembly--contig:-NODE-208-length-30326-cov-8.125203_pt1 | contig 30326 bp, 28 predicted proteins | sample MGYA00242574_ERZ504738 | MGnify/ENA primary metagenome ERZ504738 (study PRJEB26092, sample SAMD00036437) | human gut metagenome | host: Homo sapiens | study: EMG produced TPA metagenomics assembly of...
GATCACTGACGAGCCGGGCGTCGTACTTGCGACATTCTATGCGGACTGCGTGCCGCTCTACTTTGTCGACCCGGTGCACCGTGCAATTGGACTTTCACATTCCGGCTGGCGTGGAACGGTCCACAAGATGGGACAGGCAACGCTCGATGCGATGCACGAACGGTTTGGAACAGAAGCAAAAGATGTGATCGCAGCCGTCGGCCCGTCGATCTGCCAGGACTGCTACGAGGTGAGCGGTGACGTGATCGAAGAGTTCCGGGCAGCATTCCCGGAAACACTGCATGAGAAACTGTTCTACGGAAAACCAGATGGAAAATACCAGTTAAATCTCTGGGAGGCGAATCATCAGATCCTTCTTGCAGCAGGAGTGCCGGAGAAGCAGATTCATCTGCCGAACCTCTGCACCTGCTGCAACCCGGATTTCCTGTATTCCCACCGTGCATCGAAGGGAAAAAGAGGAAACCTCGCGGCATTCCTTTCCCTGGTCTGAAAACAGGATCGAAAACAGAATAGAAAGCATCAAAAAACGGACCTGGAAAAAACAGATCCGTTTTTTTGCTGTATGCATCCGGCGGACACAAAATCGATTATCTGTGTTTTGCCAGCAGCTTATTGATTTTCTCTGTCGTAGACTGTACTTTTGCAACGGATACGTCGTGGTTAAGCGTATCGATGATGCTTGCCATATATTTGCTCATTTCAGCCGGCTCATACCAAGGGCGGGAAACGAGTTCCGGTGTCCGGTAGGTCAGGTCGGTGGTGATGACCTTGCTGATATAGCCTTTTTCATAGTAAGCGTCGAATTTCTCAAGACCGTCGGTGAAGAGGCCGAATGTGGTGCAGACAAAGACATGTTCCGCGCCGCGTTCTTTGACCTGTTTTGCAACGTCGAGCATACTCTCACCGGAGGAGATCATATCGTCGATGATGACAACATCTTTTCCTGCTACGGAATCACCGAGAAACTCATGTGCCACGATCGGGTTCTTTCCGTTTACGATGGTGGAGTAATCTCTTCTCTTATAGAACATACCCATATCGACGCCGAGCACGTTGGAGAAGTATACGGCACGCGCCATCGCTCCCTCGTCCGGGCTGATGATCATCAGATGATCGTTGTCAATCGTCAGATCCGGAACAGAACGAAGAAGGGCTTTTAAAAACTGGTAGGTTGGCATGAAGTTGTCAAAGCCGCCGAGCGGAATTGCATTCATGACACGAGGATCGTGCGCGTCGAAGGTGATGAAGTTGGAAACGCCCATATTCATCAGCTCCTGCAGAGCAAGTGCGCAGTCGAGAGATTCACGTTTGGTGCGCTTATGCTGTCTTCCTTCATAAATGAAAGGCATGATTACGTTGATCCGATGTGCTTTTCCCGTTGCAGCAGCGATGATACGTTTCAGATCCTGATAATGGTCATCCGGTGACATGTGGTTCTCGTAGCCGCATACCTTGTAGGTGATGCTGTAGTTGCAGACATCGACCAGAATGTAAAGATCGGCACCACGGACAGATTCGTTGATCTTTCCTTTTGCCTCACCAGAGCCGAAACGCGGGCACTCGCAGTCAATCAGGAAAGAATCCTCGGAATATCCGGAAAAGGGAACTCCGTTGCGGCGCTCGGAGAGCTCTTTACGGAACTGAACCAGATACGCATCGACTTTTTTTGCCATTTCCATGCTGCCCGGCAGAGCGGCGAGCTTTAACGGAGCAACCGGAATGGAATTTTCAAGTAAATCTAAATTAGCCATACAAACCTCCAGTAATCGACATTTTTTACAAACCATTTACTTCCTATTTATATCATCTTGGGAAAGGGCGCGTCAAGCAAAAAACGAAAGAATCCTTGCTTTTTGTGCAGGTTGTTGTTATTATAATGGATGAATGTCCGGAAGGTATGCAAAAAAAGCACGCTTTTTACTGGGCAAAGAGAAGTTATAAAGAAGTAAATGGAAAGGCCAAAACGTAAGATCTGTGAAAAACAAGACGAAACACATTATTAAGACAATAGAACCGGGCAGTATTGCCGAAGAACTGGAACTCGAACCGGGAGATGAACTGCTCCGCGTGAACGGGGAAATCATCGAGGACGTCTTCGATTACCACTTCCAGACCAACGACACGTATCTGGAACTCACGATCCGGAAAAAGGACGGCGAGGAATGGGACCTGGAAATCGAAAAAGAGTATGACGAGGAAATCGGCATCACATTCGAGAACGAGTTCATGGATCAGTACCGTTCCTGCAGCAACAACTGCATTTTCTGCTTCATCGATCAGATGCCGCCGGGAATGCGTCCCACCTTGTATTTTAAGGATGACGATTCGCGTCTGTCCTTCCTGCAGGGAAACTATATTACACTGACCAACATGAGCGACCACGATATCGACCGGATTATCCGCTACCATCTGGCACCGATCAATATTTCGTTCCAGACAACGAACCCGGAGCTCCGCTGCAAAATGCTGCACAACCGTTTTGCGGGCAATATCTTTCCGAAGGTCCAGCGCCTTTACGAGGCGGGAATCGAGATGAATGGACAGATTGTGCTCTGCAAGGGATACAACGACGGCGCAGAGCTGGAGCGCAGTATTTCGGATCTGTCAAAATATCTGCCGCATCTGAAAAGTGTTTCGGTTGTCCCGGTCGGACTTTCGAAGTACCGCGACGGACTGGCGCCTCTGGAACCGTTTACCAGGGAGGATGCAAAAGAAGTTCTTGCCACGATTCACAAATGGCAGAAAAAGCTGTATGAACAGTGGGGACTTCACTTTATCCATGCTGGTGATGAATGGTATCTGCTGGCGGGAGAGCCGATCCCGGAGGAGGAAAATTACGATGGCTATATCCAGCTGGAAAACGGAGTGGGAATGCTCCGGCTTCTGGAGGACGAGGTTGCGGAAGAACTTTCGAAACGAGAAGGGGATGACCGTCACCGCCATGTAACGATTGCGACCGGAAAAGCTGCGGCGCCGTCGTTGGAAAAACACATGCAGAAAATTCGTGAAAAATATCCGAATGTACAGGCGGAGGTTGTCACGATTATCAACTATTTCTTTGGAGAATCCATTACCGTATCCGGTCTGATTACCGGAAAGGATCTGATGGAGCAGTTAGAGGGAAGAGATCTTGGCGACTGCCTGCTGCTTCCGTGCAACATGCTCCGTTCGGGAAAAAACGTCTTTCTCGACGATGTGACGGTGGAAGAGGTGGAAGAGCGCCTGAAAACACCGGTACAGATTATCGATGAGCCGGGCAGCGACCTGGTGAAAGCCGTTGTGGAGGAAAACCAGGAGACGATACACAGAAGGAGAACAATGTATGAGCAAGCCGATTGTAGCAATTGTGGGCCGGCCGAACGTGGGTAAATCCACCCTGTTTAATGTATTAGCCGGAGACAATATTTCGATTGTAAAAGACACACCGGGTGTAACCCGTGACCGTATTTATGCCGACGTGGAGTGGCTGAACCACAAATTTACGCTGGTAGACACCGGCGGTATTGAGCCGGAATCCAAAGATATCATTCTCTCCCAGATGAGAGACCAGGCGCAGATCGCCATTGATACCGCAAATGTCATCATCTTCATCACTGACGTCCGTCAGGGACTTGTAGATGCGGATGCAAAAGTGGCAGACATGCTGAGAAGAAGCCGCAAGCCGGTTGTACTCGTTGTCAACAAGGTAGATAACTTTGACCGTCAGATGATGGATGTTTATGAATTCTATAACCTCGGCATCGGAGAGCCGCACGCCATTTCCGCATCCGGAAAGCTCGGCATCGGCGATATGCTCGATGAGGTGACAGGTTACTTTGATCCGGAGATGGAAAACGAGGAGGAGAGCGAGATTCCGCGCATCGCCATTGTCGGAAAACCGAACGTCGGAAAATCCTCCCTGGTCAACAAACTGCTGGGCTCGAACCGTGTCATCGTATCCGACATCGCCGGAACGACGCGCGATGCGATCGATACCACGATCATGCACAATGGAAATGAATATATTTTCATCGATACCGCAGGCCTTCGAAAGAAAAACAAGATCAAAGAGGAGCTGGAGCGGTACAGCATCATCCGTACCGTATCTGCCGTAGAGCGCGCAGATGTCGTTGTTCTTCTGATCGATGCAACCGAGGGCGTCACCGAGCAGGATGCCAAAATTGCCGGTATCGCCCATGAGCGTGGAAAAGGTATGATCATTGCGGTAAATAAATGGGATGCCTTGGAAAAAGATGACAAGACGATCTACCGCTTTACCGAAAAAGTAAGAAATACATTGGCTTACATGCCGTACGCAGAGCTTTTGTTCATCTCTGCGAAGACAGGACAGCGTCTTCCGAAGCTGTTCGAGACGATCGACATGGTTCTGCAGTACCAGAACCTGCGCGTACAGACCGGTGTCCTGAACGAGATTCTGACCGAGGCAATGGCAATGCAGCAGCCGCCGTCAGACCGTGGAAAACGACTGAAAATCTACTACATGACACAGGTTTCGGTCAAACCGCCGACATTTGTTATTTTCGTCAACGACAAAGAACTGATGCATTTCTCCTATGTTCGATATCTGGAGAATAAAATCAGAGAGTCGTTCGGCTTCCGCGGCACACCGCTGAAATTCATCATCAGAGAACGAAAAGAGAAGGAGCAGTAAAGAGTTATGGTACGGATCATATGCCTTTTGATCGGATACGCATTTGGCCTTTTTCAGACCTCATATATTTATGGAAGGACGAAGGGAATTGATATCCGGGAACACGGCAGCGGAAACGCAGGAACGACCAACGCGCTCCGGACTTTAGGGAAAAAAGCAGGCGCCATCACGCTTGCCGGCGACTGCATCAAATGCATTCTGGCGGTCCTGACGGTACGCCTGATCTTCGGTGCATCGCACCCGGAAATGCTGAAATTGCTGACGGTGTATGCTGCGGCCGGAACGATTCTCGGCCACAACTTCCCGTTTTACTTAGGCTTCCGCGGCGGAAAAGGAATCGCTGCGACCGCGGGTCTGATTATCTCGTTTGACTGGAGAATCACGCTGGTCTGTGCAGCGCTGTTTTTCCTGAATCTTGCAGTAACACACTATGTTTCCCTCGGTTCCATGATGGTTTACGTTGTCTTTTTTGCAATGGCCGTTATCATGGGACAGGCGGGCTGCTTTGCGCTGGAACCGCCGTATCTTTATGAGATGTACGTGGTGATCGCACTTCTTGCCGTGCTTGCCTTCTGGGAGCACCGTGCAAACATCAAGCGTCTCATCGCGGGAACAGAGCGGAAAACGTATTTATCCAAAAAGTCGGAGAAATAAAATATGGCAAAGATTAGCATCATCGGAGCAGGAAGCTGGGGAACCGCCCTCGGCCTCCTGCTCTGCAACAACGGGCATGACGTGACGATCTGCTCGGAAAATGAAAAGGAAATTAAGAGCTTAAAGGAACACAGAGAGCATCTGACGAAGCTTCCGGGCGTCAGACTGCCGGATGAAATGAAATTCACCTGCGATGTGCGCGGCTCCCTTTCAGGACAGGACATCCTTGTAATGGCAAAAGCATCCCCGTACGTGCGAACCACATGTAAAAAGTATGCGGCGGATATTCCGGACGGCCAGCTCATCGTCAATGTGGCAAAAGGCGTGGAAGCCGATACCCTGATGACGATGTCTCAGATCATCGAGGAGGAAGTGCCGGGAGCGAATGTCGTTGTTCTCTCCGGACCGAGCCACGCAGAGGAAGTCGGCCGCGGCCTGCCGACCACGATCGTTGTCGGCGCGCATGACCGCGAGAGCGCACTGTATGTGCAGAATGTGTTCATGAGTCCGGTCTTCCGCGTTTACACAAGCCCGGACATCACGGGAATTGAACTTGGCGGAGCTCTGAAAAATGTCATCGCACTGGCAGCCGGAACGGCGGATGGTCTTGGCTACGGCGACAATACGAAAGCGGCTCTGATTACCCGCGGGATCGCGGAAATTGCACGGCTCGGCACGGCGATGGGTGCCCATGCGGAAACCTTCTACGGTCTTTCCGGTATCGGCGACCTGATTGTAACGTGTGCTTCCGTTCACAGCCGGAACCGGAAAGCCGGATACCTGATCGGCCAGGGCAGAACGATGCAGCAGGCGATGGATGAGGTTCAGATGATCGTCGAGGGCGTCTATTCCGCAAAAGCGGGTCTTACCCTGTCGAAAAAATTCGGAATCGAAACTCCGATCATTCAGGCCGTCAATCAGGTTCTGTTTGAAAACAAAAACCCGAAACAGGCTGTGGATGAACTGATGCAGCGTATGAAAAAAGACGAACTCGCCCCGGATCTCTGGGAGCGGTAAAAATAAGAAACCTGTCACTTCTGTGAAATGATACAGAGACGGCAGGTTCTTTTTTGTGCAGACCGAAATTTTTCAGCAAAAATACGGGAAAAAGATGACAATACTTTCGAAATCAAGTATAGTAATAGAAAGCGGAATAATTTTAACTGAAAAGATGCGGAGGAAAATACAGCAGGAGGAAGAAAGAATGAGAGGAGTAGAAACAAGAATTCAGGAAATCCGCCATGCCATTTTTACGGAAGTTGCAAAAATGGCGTATGACGTGGACTCTCCGGTGGAAAAGACGATCGAGGAAATTCCTTACCGTGTAATTCCCGGTGAGGTCGGAAATTTTAGAAATGATGTGTTTCTGGAGCGGGCGATTGTAGGAGAGCGGCTTCGCCTTGCAATGGGACTTCCGTGCAGAAGCGCGGCAGAGCACGCCCCGATCTCGGACAATATCAAACTGGCGGATCAGGCGGAGACATATTATACACCGCCGCTCATTAATGTCATCAAATTTGCATGCAACGCCTGTCATGAAAAACGGGTTCTGATCACGGAGGGATGTCAGGGATGTCTTGCACATCCGTGCGTGGAAGTCTGTCCGAAAAAGGCCATTACGCTGGACCGCACCAATGGACGATCCTATATTGATCAGGATAAATGCGTCAAATGTGGTCAGTGTGCCAAGGTATGCGGATACCAGGCTATTATCATTCAGGAGCGTCCGTGTGCGAGAGCCTGCGGAATGGATGCCATCGGTTCAGATGAGAACGGAAAAGCGGATATCGATTACGAGAAATGTGTATCCTGCGGCCAGTGTCTCGTCAACTGCCCGTTCGGCGCTATTTCGGACAAATCCCAGATCTTCCAGGTAATCCGTGCGATCCAGTCGGGAGAGCGCGTCTATGCAGCGCTGGCACCGGCGTTTGTCGGCCAGTTCGGACCGAAAGTAACGCCTGGAAAACTGCGTGCGGCGATGAAAAAGCTCGGCTTTGCGGATGTCTTTGAAGTTGCGATCGGAGCGGATCTCTGTGCGGCACAGGAGGCAGAGGATTTTGTGAACGAAGTTCCGGAGAAACTGCCGTTTATGGCGACATCCTGCTGTCCGGCCTGGTCTGTAATGGCGAAGAAACTGTTCCCGGATTACGCTAACTGTATCTCGATGGCACTGACCCCGATGACGCTGACGGCGCGTCTGATCAAGAAACACAATCCGAATGCGAAGGTTGTCTTTGTCGGACCGTGTGCGGCGAAAAAACTGGAGGCCATGCGCCGGTCTGTCCGCAGTGAGGTGGACTTCGTTCTGACGTTTGAAGAGATGTCGGGCATTTTCGATGCGCGCCAGGTAGATGTGAGTGCACTTGAGGAAGATCCGGACGGCGTCAGCGATGCATCGGTGGACGGAAGAAACTTTGCTGTCTCCGGCGGCGTTGCAAAATCTGTGGAAAATGTAATCCGTGAAAAATACCCGGACCGCGAAATCAAGATGGCAAATGCAGAAGGTCTGAAGGAATGCCGGAAACTGCTGACAATGGCAAAGGCCGGAAAGTACAACGGTTATCTTCTCGAAGGCATGGCCTGTCCGGGCGGATGCGTGGCAGGAGCCGGCACGATGCAGTCAATCAAAAAGTCGCAGGCGGCAGTCAACAAATATGCGGCGCAGGCAAAACACAAGATTTCCAGCCAGACAGAATATGTAAAAGAACTGGACAAGCTGGTAGACTAAAAAGAACAGCAAGGTGGAGACAAAAGTGAAAAAGAAAGAAGATGGGCTTTGCGGCAGCGATTCTTGCAATGGTACTTCTGTTTGCAGGATGCGGCCAGACAGAGACAAAGACGGAGAGCAGTACAGCGGCATCGGAAACAGAAGATGAGACACTGGTCCATGTGCTTGCATTAAAAGGACCGACCAGCATGGGAATGGTAAAAATGATGAGCGATAACGACAGCAAAGAGTCACCTGCGGACACGTTTGAACTTGCCGCTGCCCCGGATGAGGTCAGCGCAAAACTGGTACAGGGAGAGGTGGATATCGCCGCGGTTCCGGCGAACCTTGCAAGCGTACTCTACAACAAGACAAACGGCGGCGTGCAGGTGCTCGCAGTCAATACGCTCGGTGTCCTTTATATCGTCGAGGACGGCGATACCGTACATTCTATTGTGGATCTGAAAGGCAGAACCATTTATGCGGGCGGCAAAGGTGCAACTCCGGAGTATGCTTTGAATTATATCCTCGAAAAGAACGGCCTCGTACCGGGTGAGGATGTAACGATCGAGTGGAAGAGCGAACACGCCGAGTGCGTGGCAGCACTTGCAGAAGATGCCGATGGAATCGCCATGCTGCCGCAGCCGTTTGTAACGACGGCACAGACGAAAAAGAAACGCTGCGCACCGCACTTGACCTGACCGAAGAATGGAACAAAATCCAGGAGTCCGAAGGAACAGCGAGCACACTGGTGACAGGTGTTACCGTTGTGCGCACTGCCTTTGCCAAGGAGCATCCGGAAGCAGTTGCAGACTTCATGGAAGCTTACCAGGCATCCGTATCCTACGTAACCGAAAACACTGATGAGGCGGCAAAACTGATCGGGGATTATGACATTGTTCCGGAGGCAGTCGCAAAGAAAGCGCTTCCGGCATGCAACATTGTCTGCATCACCGGTGATGAGATGAAAGAGAAGCTTTCCGGTTATCTCGGTGTACTCAAAGACCAGAACCCGGAGGCAGTCGGAGGAGAACTTCCAGGAGATGACTTCTATTATTCCGAATAAAAACAAAAAGAGAAACAGAGAAAAACGAAGCTCTGGCCGATCGTGTTCTGGCTTATGATCTGGCAGGCGGCAAGTGTTTTTGTCGGGCAGGAGATCCTTCTGGCATCTCCTGCCGCTGTTTTGAAACGCCTTTTTACGCTTGTAACAGAACCGGTCTTCTGGCAGTCCCTGCTGTTTTCCGGAGCACGCATCGGAGCCGGATTCCTTCTTGGTGCGGCGGCGGGAATTGCAGGAGCTGCACTTGCCGGTCGGTTTTCCATTGCAGAAGAACTCTTGACGCCGCTGGTTGCAGCAGTGAAAGCAGTGCCGGTCGCTTCTTTTGTGATTCTGATCCTGATCTGGATTTCGTCGAAGAATCTTTCGGTTGTGATTTCGTTTCTGATGGTATTTCCGATCCTGTATACAAACACGCGGAACGGCCTGCGGGAACTGGACACAGCGCTTTTGGAGATGACAGACGTTTTTCAGGTTCCGCGGCCGGTGCGGCTGCGCTGGGTGATCCTGCCGCAGCTGTACCCATATATCCGGACGGGATGTTCACTTTCCCTCGGCCTTTGCTGGAAGGCCGGAACGGCAGCAGAAGTAATCGGCATTCCGAACCGATCCATCGGAGAGCATCTGTATCAGGCAAAAATATATCTCGACACACCGGGACTCTTTGCCTGGACGGCAGCGATCGTGTACGTCAGCTTCTGTCTCGAAAAAGCTGTTTTAAAAGGAATGGATCTTGCAGAAAAAGGATGCTGGTGATGAAATGAGAGAAGATACGATTGAAATCTGCCATCTGAAAAAAGCGTATGGAGAACACGTTATTTTTTCGAATCTTACGATGGAACTGAAAAAAGGAGCAGTGACCTGTCTGATGGCTCCTTCCGGGGCGGGAAAGACAACCCTGCTGCGGATTCTGGCAGGCCTGGAGCAGGCGGACGGCGGAAAAATCGGGGGACTGGAAGCCTTAAGAAAAAGTATGGTTTTTCAGGAACCGCGGCTGGCAGAAGAACTGACAGCTGCAGCCAATATCCAGCTCGCGGTAAGGCATCGCATGTTTGGAAAAGAAAAAGAAGCTCCCGTCATCTTGTGGAGGAGATGGAGGAACTCGGCCTTTCGGGCTGTGAAAACCAGGCTGTATCGGAACTGTCGGGCGGCATGCGCCAGCGGGTGGCGGTTCTGCGGGCCATGCGCATGGACGCAGATTTCCTCCTTTTGGATGAGCCGTTCCGGGGACTGGATGCGGGGACGAAAAGAAACGATGAACTATATCCGCAGAAAAGGAAAGAAAACGATGCTTCTGGTCACGCATGATTTAGAAGAAGCCGAAGCAATGGGGGACTGGATCTGCACCTGCAGCAGACTGGATGGTATCCTCGAAATAAAGAGAAACAGAAAAAGCAGCACAGAAATCTGAAACGGAAAGAAACAGATTTTCTGTGCTGCTTTTTCTGTGAATCCGCAGTTACAGCAGGTCATCCGGTATGGAAGCGGAGCGGAGCTGTTCGTCCATCGTGTCGATGAGCGCCATGTCGGCTTCAGAAAGTTCGAAGTCGAAGACATCCGCGTTGGCAAAAATGCGGTCCGGATGTGTCGATTTCGGGATGACACTGATGCCCTGCTGGATGAGGTAGCGGAGGCCGATCTGAGCTTCAGTGCGTACATACTTTTCTGCCAGCTGCTGCATAATCTCACGATTCAGATAAAGACCTCTTGCGAGCGGCGCATACGCTTGAACGGCGATTCCATGTGAACGGCAGAAAGCGATGAGCGGTTTCCGGTTCCAGAGCGGATGGCATTCGATCTGGTTGACGGCCGGGATGACGCCGGAAAATTCAAAGAGGGCGGTAAGGTGCAGCTCCTCGAAGTTGCTGACGCCGATCGATTTTGCACGCCCGGATTCGCGGATTTTTTCGAGTGCGCGCCACGTCTCCGGGTAGCAGCCCGGCACCGGCCAGTGAATCAGGTAAAGATCAACGTAGTCGAGACGGAGACGGTCGAGGCTGCGGTTGAAGGCACCTTCGATATCACCGACCCGCTGCGCGGTATTCCATACCTTTGTGGTAATAAAAAATTTTCCCGCGGAATCCCGCTTGCGCGGATCCCGCGGCCGATGCTGTCCTCGTTTTTATAGGAGGAGGCGGTATCGATCAGACGGTAGCCGTATTTTGCCGCGGTGACAATTGCTTTTTCTACCTCTTTTTCTGTCGATTTGTAAGTGCCAAGCCCCAGAAGCGGCATCGCTCTGCCGTCGTTCAATGTGATGGTTGGAATAGAAAGTGCCATAAAAACCCTCCGTATCTTGAATCAAAAAAAGATTCTGCCGTATTTCTCTCATAATTATGTTTAGTATAACATGAAAATTTAAAGAAATCAGACCAAATATATTAAAAAAGTTTAACACAATCGGGAAATGAAAAAAATAACAAGCCACGCAAGAAAAAAGAAGGATGCCAGGACGGCCTGTACGGCGAATTGTACAGAAATTTTGTGGAGGCTGTATTGATTTTGTGCATGAAATAGAGTATAATAAACTTGAATTGATATTTATTTATCATTCCCTGTACAATCTGCAGGATGTTTCAGGAAAACAAAAGCGGACGAAACGGACGGCAGAGCAGAAAAACGGGGACAGAGGAGGCCATATTATGCATTTATTATATGACGAGAATGGAAATCCCATTCCGCACGGAGCTCACGACGAGCACCATCATCACCATGACCATCATCACGAGGGAGAAGACTGCGGACATGCCTGCAATGCATGCGGTTCCGAAGAAAAATGCAAGGACGAGAATCTTGCCCTTTTAACCTATATGCTGCAGCACAATGAACATCACGCAGCAGAACTCGACGAGATGGCCGACAAACTGGAAAAAGCCGGAATGGCGGACGCCGCAAAACAGATCAGGGAGGGAGTATCCGATTTCCAGAAAGGCAATATGCGCCTGTCCCTTGCACTGACGCTTGTAAAAGAGCATTTGAAAGAAGTTAAGTAGAGGAGGCGTAAGCTATGTGCCTTGCAACGGTATACAAAAATCCGGAAAACACAGTTGTCTGTAAAAACGTAAGCCGCATCGATGTCGATGGAGAATACGTTCTCATCCGTGACATCCTGGGCGAAGAGATCAGACTGCAGGGTAAGATCAAAATGGTAGATCTTGCAAACAGCATCGTAGAGCTGGACTGTGAATGATAATTGGTTGACGGAACCAGTTATTCTATAAAAGCGGTTTTAAGACCCCGGGGTCTGCGAATCGGAACAAACAGAACAGGCGAACCGGGACTTAGAATAGGAATATATTATATTAAAGCGGAGGTAAATTGAATTATGAAACTTTCAGAAGAGATGAAAAACAAGACCCTTCTGTCTTTTGAGCTGTTCCCGCCAAAGACAGAGAAGGGACTGCAGAATCTGCCGGGTACCATCGACCACCTGATGAAGTACAACCCGTCTTACATTTCCTGTACATACGGAGCAGGCGGCGGAAACGTCGGAGCAAACCGTGAAGTATGTCAGATGATCAAAAATGCCGGAACCACACCGGTTACTCATTTCACCGTTATCAAAAACACAAAAGAAGGAATTAAAGAACAGCTGGATCAGTATCTGGCTGACGGTGTAGACCACATGCTGGCACTGCGCGGTGATATTCCGCTTGGCGAGACCACAACCTGCGGTGACTTTGACTACGCTACGGATCTTGTAAAATTCGTACGTGATACCTACGGCGACAAATTTGAAATCGCTGTTGCAGGTTCACCGGAAGGCCACATCTCCTGCAGAAGTCTGGAGTCTGATATCGCAGTTCTGAAACAGAAACAGGACAACGGAGCTGACTACATCATGACACAGCTCTGCTGGGATATGGAGCAGTTCAAATACTGGCTCGATGCAATCCGTAAAGCAGGAATCACCATGCCGGTAGACGTTGGAGTTATGCCGATCCTGGATCAGGCAGCTACCATCAACATGGCACTTTCCAGAAACGGCTGTGTTATGGACAGAGAGCTTTCCAGAATGATCTCCAGACACTGGCTGTTCCCGAACCCATTTGCAGCAAAAGATGCAGAGGGCAAACCGTTCGACGTATTCTACGACAAGAAAGTTGCAGAGTTCAAAGAAGAGGGTATCGAATATACCGTAAAACAGATTGATGCATACCGTGCACTCGGTGTCAATGGAATTCATCTGTATGCACTGAATAAATGGAAAGACGTATCTGAAATCATCGACAGATCCGGCCTTTGCACACTGGTTTAATGAATTAATTACTTGAATTTGGGAGGCATCCGATTTTTATGGCACACGTAATAGCTGTCGCCGGAAAAGGCGGCGTTGGAAAAACAACATTATGCGGCTTGCTGATCCAGTATCTCTGCGAGTCAGGAAAAGGTCCTGTTCTTGCAGTTGATGCGGACGCAAACTCAAACCTGAATGAGGTACTCGGTGTAGAAGTAGAAGCTACCCTTGGAGATATCCGGGAGGAGATTGCCCGTGCAGAGATGGCATCCAAAAACCCGATTCCGGCAGGTATGAGCAAGGCAGATTATGCGGAATTTAAATTTGCAGGCGCTCTGACTGAGGAAGATGATTTTGACCTGCTTGTGATGGGAAGAACACAGGGAAAAGGCTGCTACTGCTTCGTCAATGGACTTCTGCAGAATCAGCTTGCAAAGCTGTATCCGAATTACCCCTTCATGGTTGTGGATAACGAGGCAGGCATGGAGCATATCAGCCGTGGTATACTTCCGGGAATGGATACAGCTATTTTGGTCAGTGACTGCTCAAGAAGAGGAGTACAGGCCGCTGCGAGAATCGCGGAGCTGATCAAAGAATGCGATATGAAGCCGAAGCAGGTAGGACTGATCGTAAACCGTGCGCCGAATGGCGTGTTAAATGAGGGAACCCGTGAGGAAATTGAAAAACAGGGATTAACTCTCCTTGGCGTTGTTCCGCACGATGATCAGGTTTATGAATATGACTGTGACGGAAAACCAACCGTACGTCTGCCGGAAGACTCTCCGGTACGCGCGGCATTAAAGAAAATCGTAGAAAACCTTGATTTATAAAAACAGAGAATCTGCCCTCCGCTTTGTACACGCTGCAGACGGAGGGATATTTCAAAAGTAAAATATCCCCCATGGGAGGATGTTTTTACCATAAAAATATTAAAATACAATCTTGAGGAGGACAAGATGAGCGAATTCAAATTAACAAGCGTAGAAGAATTCGAACAGGCCACGAATGAGCTCCTGGAAAATGGTGCAAAGGTTGGCGCTGACGCATGGCAGTTTCGTGTAAAAAACCAGACCCCGCACTGTAAATTCGGTGAGCAGGGAACCTGCTGCCGTATCTGTACGATGGGACCTTGCCGTATTACACCAAAGGCACCGAGAGGAATCTGCGGATGCGATGTACACGGTATTGTAGGACGTAACTTCCTGCGCTTTACAGCAGGCGGTTCCGCAACACATTCCGATCATGGCCGTGAGATCTGCCACACACTGCATGAGGCTGATCCAAACGGAAACTACAAAGTAAAAGATCCGGAGAAACTGATCCGTATTGCAAAAGAGTGGGGCGTAGAGACAGAAGGAAAAGATATCTATGATCTGGCACATGAGATGTCCGAGCTGGCTCTTTTAGAGTATGGTAAACCGTTCGGAACACAGAGATTCCTGAAACGTGCTCCGCAGCATACACAGGAAATCTGGGAGAGAGAAGAAATCGCACCGCGTGCGATTGACCGTGAGGTTGCATGTTCTCTTCATATGACCCATATGGGATGTTCTTCCCTTCCGGAAGCACTCGTTCGCCAGTCCCTTCGTTCCGGACTTTCCGATGGATGGGGCGGCTCCATGATGGGTACCGAGTTCTCTGACGTACTGTTCGGAACTCCAAAGCCGATCGAAACCGAGGCAAACCTTGGTGTTATGAAAGAAGATGAAGTAAATATCATCGTTCATGGCCATGATCCGTCACTTTCCGAGATGATCTGCGAATACGCAGACGATCCGGAGATGATCGCATATGCAAAAGAAATGGGAGCAAAGGGAATCAACGTAGCAGGTGTCTGCTGTACTTCCAATGAAGTAGCAATGCGCCGCGGCGTGCCGATGGCAGGTAACTTCCTGCAGCAGGAAAACGTGGTACTGACCGGTGCCTGCGAGGCCATCGTTGTTGACGTACAGTGTATTTTCCCGGCCCTTGGACCTTTAAGCAAATGTTTCCATACTAAATTCGTTACCACCAGCCCGATTGCGCAGATGCCGGATGCAGAATACATTCGTTTCAACGCAAAAACAGCAGGTGAGAATGCAAAAGCCATCGTAAAAATGGCAATTGAAAACTTTAAAACCGGAACCGGAGCTGGTACATATCCCGCATATGAAGCAGAAAGCAACCGTGGGATACTCTTTTGAGTCCATCATTAAGACTCTGGATAAAGTAACCAATTCCCAGGTTGACCAGACCGGAACTCTGATGCCGCTGTGGCAGTGTGTGGCATCCGGCGTTATCCGCGGTGCAGTTGCCATGGTAGGATGCAACAACCCGAAAGTCCGTCCGGACACCGCTCACATCGAGCTGATGAAGAAGCTGATCGCGCACGACGTTATCATCGTTGCTTCCGGATGCTCTGCACAGGCAGCAGCAAGAGCAGGTCTGATGGACAAACGTGCTAAAGATCTCTGCGGTGCAGGTCTGAAACGTGTCTGCGAGCTGGCTGATATCCCGCCGGTACTCCACATGGGATCCTGCGTTGATATCTCCCGTATGATGGTTCTTGTAGCAGAACTTGCTAAAATCGGTAATGTCAATATTTCCCAGCTTCCGGTTGTCGGATGTGCTCCGGAGTGGATGTCTGAGAAAGCAGTTTCCATCGGAAACTATGTTGTAGCAACCGGTATCGATACTTACCTTGGCGTAGAGCCGTACGTATCCGGATCCACTGAGGTAACAGGACTTCTGACCAACGGTGTCCGCGACTGGGTTGAGGCAGCTTACACAGTAGAAAAAGACATCGACAAGCTGGGCGATGCAATGCTCGCACGAATCGAAGAGAAACGTGCCGCACTCGGCGTATAAAAAGGACAGGGCGGTCCCTGACGTAAAAAGAGACCGCCCTTTTTGAAGTGAAAAGGTGTAAAATGAAAATAGCAGTAACTGGAAAGGGTGGCGTAGGAAAAACAACCATCGCAGCGACCCTTGCAAGACTTTATGCAGAAGAAGGCCATCCGGTTCTGGCTGCAGATGTCGATCCGGATGCCAATCTGGGCCTTGCGCTTGGATTTCCGGAAGAAATCCTCGATTCGATCGTTCCGATTACCAAAATGAGAAAACTGATCGAAGAGCGCACCGAGGCAAGTGCAGACAACCGGTTTTACAAAATAAATCCGAGAGTAAGTGATATCCCCGATAAATACAGCAAAGAGTACAACGGAGTCAAACTCCTGACGCTTGGCACCGTGGAGACGGCCGGAAGCGGCTGTGTCTGCCCGGAGCATGTGATGCTGCGGAGAATCATCAACAGCCTGGTCCTTCACAGAGGGGATGTTGTCATCCTCGACATGGAAGCAGGCCTTGAGCATCTGGGAAGAGGAACCACAGAGGGCATGGATATGTTCATCGTAGTCATCGAGCCGGGTGCAAGAAGTATTCAGACCTATAAGAATGTCAAACGTCTGGCCGAAGAGCTTGGCGTTCATCAGGTTCATGTCGTGGCAAACAAAGTACGCGACGAGAAAGATGAGGCATTCATACAGGACCGTATCCCCCCGGAGGATCTTCTGGGCATGGTCCACTACAACCCGGAAATTATGGAAGCGGACAGGGAAGGTTCGTCTCCATATGATTACAGCGCGGCTGCAGTAGAAGAGATACGGAAAATAAAACAAAAATCGATAAGTCAAACATGCCTTGCATGGAAAAAGTGTGATAGGAGGAAAAACACATGACATTATTCGAGAGAGTATTTGGCGGAAATGATGCAGTATACGGTCTTACCGAAGCTGCCGTTGATGCCGCAATCGCAGCAAACGGAGAGGAAAAAGCAGTCAGCTTCCCGGACACTGCTTACGCACTTCCGTGTTACTATGCTGTAACAGGAGTAAAGGTTACCAACTTAAAAGAGATGAAAGAGGCTCTTGGCGTGGTAAAATCTCTGATGACAAGAGAAAATCAGCTGAATGATGTATTTATGTCCGGTGTTGCAACTGCACTCTGCGCAGAGTTCATCGAGGCAATTAAATACATCGACGGTGCAAAACCATATGATGAGCCGTGCTACGGCCATTTAAGTGATGCCATCATCCGCGAGCTTGGTGTGCCGCTTGTAACAGGCGATATCCCGGGCGTAGCTGTTATCCTTGGAAGCGCTCCGACCGCACAGGAAGGCGTGGATCTGGTTAAGAGCTATCAGGCACAGGGTATTCTTGTAACACTGGTTGGCGGAATCATCGATCAGTGTCAGGAACTGGGATACAAGACTGGCGCAAACGTACGTGTCATCCCGCTTGGAAAAGACGTAACATCTGTTATTCATGCTGTATCCGTAGCAATCCGTGCAGCCCTGATCTTCGGTAACGTAACTGCAGGCGATGCAGGCGCACTGATGACCTACACCAAAGACCGTGTACCGGCATTCGTAAATGCTTTTGCTCCTCTGGATGATGTGATCGTTGCATGCGGCGCTGGTGCAATTGCACTTGGCTTTCCGGTTATCACAAACGATGACAAAGACGTTCCGGCTATTCCGAAGAGCCTTATTATCCAGAAGGACGTTTCCAAATTCAACGCAACTTCTCTGGAAGCACGCGACATCAAGATCAAAATTACCAACATTGATATCCCGGTTGCATTCGCATCTGCATTCGAGGGTGAAATCATCCGCCGTGGTGATATGCAGGTTGAGTTTGACGGTTCCCGCGTAGACTGCTGCGAGCTGGTTCAGACAAAAGATGCTTCCGAAGTAGAAGATCACAAGATCGAGCTGATCGGACCGGACATCGACGAGTTCGAGGTAGGTTCCAAGCACAGCATTGCATACGTTGTTGAGGTTGCCGGAAAGAGCATGCAGCCGGATTTCGAGCCTGTATTTGAGCGTAAATTCCACAGCTACCTGAACTGCATCGAAGGTGTTATGCATACCGGACAGCGTGATATGATCCGTATCCGTGTCAGCAAAGAAGCTTTCAACGCAGGCTTCCGTGCAAAACACTTCGGAGAAGTTCTGTACGCACAGGTGAAGAACGAGTTCGAGGCTGTTGTTGACAAATGTCAGGTTAAGATCTACACCAATCCGGAAGACTGTACCAAGATCCGTCACGAAATTGCAATCCCGGTATTCGACAAACGTGACGAGCGTCTGTCTACCATGACAGATGAATCCGTACCGGTATACTACAGCTGTATCATGTGCCAGGCATTCTCCCCGAGCCATGTATGTGTTGTTACACCAGAGCGTCTCGGACTTTGCGGTGCTGTTTCATGGCTGGATGCAAAAGCTACCAACGAGCTGGATCCGAACGGACCTTGCCAGGTTATCACAAAAGAAAAAGTGATCGATGAGAGAATCGGTGAGTACGAGGATGTTAACGAGGCTGTTCGTAAACTTTCCCAGGGTGCTCTTGATGATGTATCTCTGTACTCTATCATGGAAAAACCAATGACATCCTGCGGATGCTTCGAGTGTATCTGTGGTATCGAGCCGTTCTCCAACGGTGTCTGCATCGCAAACCGTGAGTACGCAGGCATGACTCCTCTGGGAATGACCTTCTCCGAGCTGGCTTCCATGACAGGCGGCGGTGTTCAGACTCCTGGATTCATGGGACACGGCAAACACTTTATCGCTTCCAAGAAATTTATGAAAGCAGAAGGCGGCGTTGCCCGTATCGTATGGATGCCGAAAGAGCTGAAAGAGCAGGTTGCAGAGAAACTGAATGAAACAGCAAAAGAGCTGTACGGTATCGACAACTTTACCGATATGATCGGTGATGAGACCATCGCAGAAGATCCGGAGACACTGGTTGCATTCCTGACCGAGAAAGGTCATCCGGCACTTGGCATGGATCCAATGATGTAATTCGTATTTTACAGGCTTATCCTGTGAAAGAATAAGCAGACCGGCATGGCTTGGGAGGGGATTCCAAAGCGGAGGAGGAAGCCCTTTCCGGCACATGCCGGCAGCTGTAAAGTGATTTTCTGGGAAAAAACGGCTGACGAAAAGAAAACGGATACTTTTTGTCAGAAAATCTTGGAAAATATCCTGGTAAATCTTGCATTCTCCGGGAAAAAACGTTAAAATAATAACAGGTGTGTCCATGAAGCGGAATCATGGAGATATGCCTGTATGGAATTTTATTTTTAAGGAGGCTTTTTTTATGCCGTTTAATCGCAAACCACAAAAGTTTAATGCAGCAATTAAATCCGTTGTAATCGGCAGCGGAGACAAAACCGTAACTCTTGGCGGAGAAAACGTATTACCATTTTATGCTTTCGACGGTGAAATCAAAAACGGACCGAAGGTCGGCGTTGAAATCACAGACCTTGGTATGGAAGGAGAACCGGAAAGCGTAAAAGCATACTATGAAGGTGCAGCTACCATGGGCGAGATTGCAAAAAAAGCAGCAGCTATGGAAGGTGCAGATTTCCTCTGCCTTCGTCTGGCAGGCGGAGACCCGAACGGTCTGAACAAATCGGTAGAAGAACTCATTGAGACAGTCAAAGAGGTTGCTGATGCCGTTGACGTGCCGCTTGTTGTAGAAGGATGTAAAAACGTTGAGAAGGATTCCGAACTGCTCACAAAAGTAGCAGAGGTCCTTCAGGGAAGAAACGTTCTTGTTATGTCCGCAAGAGAAGAAGATTACAAGGCAGTTGGTGCAGCCGCAGGTCTGGCATACAACCAGAAAGTCGGCGCTGAGTCCGCTGTAGATATCAACCTTGCAAAACAGCTGAATGTTGTTATGACCCAGCTCGGTGTCAGCGCAGACAGCATTGTTATGAACGTAGGTTCTGCAGCAGTCGGATACGGATATGAGTACGTAGTATCTACACTGGACCGTATCAAAGCAGCAGCATTATCCCAGGACGATAAAATGCTGCAGATGCCAATTATTACTCCAATCGCTTCTGAGACATGGAATGTAAAAGAGGCAATGGCAACAGAAGAGGAATCTCCGGAATGGGGAAATCAGGAAGTACGAGGAGTCTCTATGGAGATTCAGACAGCAGCCGCATCTCTGGCTTCTGGTTCTGATGCAGTTATCCTCAAACATCCACAGTCTGTTGCAACCATTTCCAAAATGATTCAGGAACTGATGTAATCAGTACGTAAGGAAGAGATTAGGAGGATAAAGAATTATGGCATTATCAGGTATTCAGATTTTTAAAATGACCCCAAAGAAAAACTGTAAGGAGTGCGGATGTCCGACCTGTATGGCATTCTCCATGAAGGTTGCACAGGGCGCTATGGATATTTCAGCGTGCCCATATATGTCTGACGACGCTATGGCACAGCTTTCCGAAGCTACCGCACCGCCAATGAAGACGATCAAAGTCGGAACCGGCGACAGTGAGTACACTCTTGGCGGAGAGACGGTCCTCTATCGTCATGAGAAAACATTTGTAAGCAAAACCCGTTATGCGGTATCTCTCTGCAGCTGCATGTCTGACGAAGAGATCGATGCAAAACTGGAAGAAGACAAAAAAGTTGATTACGACCGTATCGGTGAGCGTATGTGCGCAGAGATGCTGTATGTAAACTATGCCGGAAATGGCGTAGACAAATACGTATCTCTTGTAACGAAAGCAGCAGCAACCGGAAAAGTTCTGGTACTTGGCTGTGAGGACGCAGATGCTGCAAAAGCTGCTCTGGAAGTATGCAAAGCAGGCAAACCGATCCTGAATGGTGCAAATGCATCCAACTATGAAGAGATGAGCAAACTTGCCACAGAGGCAGGCGTTGTTCTCGGCGTTAGCGGCGCAAATATTGATGAGCTTCACGACACCGTAGAAGCAATCGAGAAACTCGGCAACAAGAACCTTGTTCTTGATACCACAGAAGCAACCATCAAAGAGACCTTCGCTACTACCGTACAGGTAAGACGTGCATCCTTAAAGGATACAGACCGTACCTTCGGTTATCCGTCTATTGTAAATCTGGCAAAAATCGCACAGGGCGACAGATATATGCAGCAGGCACTGCTTTCCCTGTTCACCATGAAATACGGTTCTATCATCGTTCTTGAGGAGATGGGATACGCAGAGGCACTTCCGGTATTCGGACTTCGCCAGAACGTATTTACCGATCCGCAGAAACCGATGAAAGTAGAGCCGGGCATCTACCCGCTGAACGGCGCAGACGAAAATTCGATCTGCCTGACCACAGTAGACTTTGCCCTGACCTATTTCCTGGTATCCGGAGAGCTCGAGAGATCCGGAGTTCCGGTTAACCTTGTAATCAACGATGCCGGCGGACTTTCCGTACTGACTTCCTGGGCAGCAGGTAAATTCTCCGGTAACTCTATCTCCAAATTCTTCAAAGAGAATGTAGAAGATAAAGTAAAATCCAGAAAAGTTATCATTCCTGGTAAAGTAGCCGTATTAAAGGGCGACATTGAGTCCAAACTTCCTGGATGGGAAGTAATCGTTGCTCCGCTTGAGGCAGTTCAGCTTGTGAAATTCATGAAAGATCTGCAGGCAAACGGAGAACTGTAATACATAAAAAATCCGGGAGGAACTCCGGTATCCGGAAGTTTCTCCCGTGAAAAAATAATTATGGGGGATTCCCAAAAGAAAAGGAGAAGAGATATGGCAAAATTTGTAACCATCGGCGAAAGACTTTCTGTTACAGCTCCTACTGTAAACAAAGCATTCGCAGCAAGAGATGAAGAGCCAATTTTAAAGAGAGCAAAACAGCAGCTGGATGCTGGTGCCGTTTACCTTGATGTAAACATCGGACCGGCTGAAAATGATGGAGAGGACATTATGAAGTGGGCTGTTGAGCTGCTGCAGAGCAATTTTGACAATGTTCCGCTGGCTCTGGATACATCCAACAAAAAAGCAATTGAGGCTGGTATCTCTGTATACAACCGTTCCAAAGGAAAACCGATCGTAAACTCTGCAGATGCTGCAGGAAGAATCGAGTACGTTGACCTTGCAGCTGCAAACGATGCAATCGTTATTGCACTTTGCAACGGTGAAGGAATTGCAAAAGATAACGACGAGCGTATGATGTACTGCCAGACCCTTCTGGAAAGAGGTATGGAGCATGGCATGGAGCCGACAGATCTGTGGTTTGACCCGCTGTTCCTGGTTGTAAAAGGAATGCAGGACAAACAGATGGAAGTTCTTGAGTGTATCAAGATGTTCAGCGATATGGGACTGAATTCTACCGGCGGACTTTCCAACAACTCCAACGGTATGCCGAAAAACATCCGTCCGATCATGGATTCCGCACTTGTAGCTATGGCTATGATGCAGGGTCTGACCAGCGCCATCGTTAACCCGAATGACCTGAGACTGATGGAGACCATTAAATCCTGTGACGTATTCAAAGGCAACACTCTGTATGCAGATTCTTATCTGGAGCTTTAATCTTTAAATCTCGCAGGTTTTCCCCTGATGGTGCCGCAGCGTTTGCGAAAACCTGAGGCACCATCAGGGGTTTTTCTATCTAAAAGCGGAAAAATAAAAAAAGCGGAGAATATATACGACTGGGGGATTTACAGATTATGGCAAAAGTAACCTTTCGATTTGAAGAAGGAGAACCGGTAGTCACCTACGCAACCGAGGGCGAGCGCCTTCTTGAAGTAGCGCAGAAGAGCAATGTGCCGATCGATGCACCGTGTTCCGGAAACGCATCGTGCGGTAAATGCCGCGTTCGTCTTGTGAGCGGTGAGCTGGATTCCAAAATAACCCGCCATATTTCTGAGGAAGAATATCAGAATGGCTGGAGACTGGCGTGCGTCAGCACCGTCAAAGGCGATGTTGAAGTGGAAGTGCCGGACATTGCATCCGCTTACCGGAGCCGCATGAAAGTGGCAGACCTTAGTTCACCGAGTGAAATTGCAATTTTTGAAGATACGAAAAAGAAAATTACAGACGCCGGCCTGGAATTGAAAAACAGCATGCAGGTGATCAAAATCTCAATGGAAGAGCCATCTCTGGATGATACGATGCCGGATAACGAGAGAGTAACCTGGGCTGTACAGGCAGCGACAGGGCTTGAGCGGGTACGGATTCCGTACTCTGTACTGAAAAAAATGCCGGATGTCCTTCGGGAATCCCATTTTCAGGCACAGTGTGTCGTCCGGGTTACGGCAAATGACGTCTTTTTATACGATATGCTTCCAATGGAAGCAAAAGCAGTGGTCGGTGGTCTCGTTGTCGACATCGGAACAACGACAGTTTCTGCACTGATCGTGGATATGCTGAGCGGAGAAATCCTGGCAAAAGCCTCTTCCGGAAACGGACAGATCCGGTATGGTGCGGATGTTATCAACCGTATCATTGAATCCCAGAAACCGGGAGGCCATGAAAGACTGCAGAATGCAATCATCAAAGAAACCTTAAACCCGATGATTTCCAACATGTGCCGTGCAGCGAAAATCAGCAGTCAGCAGATTTACCGTGCGGCGATTGCCGGAAACACTACCATGGAGCATCTGATGATGGGCATCAATGCAGATCCGCTTCGGATGGAGCCGTATATTCCGGCCTTCTTTAAGACAAACTCACTGTTTGCATCGGATGTCAATCTTGCGATTCATCCGGACGCCCATATCATTCTGGCACCGAACATCGGAAGCTATGTGGGCGGAGATATTACTGCCGGCGCGTTGGTCAGCATGATCTGGAACCGGCCGGAGATGAGTCTTTTTATTGACCTTGGTACCAATGGCGAGCTTGCATTTGGAAACTCTGACTTTATGGTAAGCTGTGCCTGCTCGGCCGGACCGGCCTTTGAGGGCGGCGATATCAGCTGTGGTATGCGTGCGACCGACGGTGCGATTGAAAAATGTACGATCGATCCGGAGACGATGGAACCTTCGTACCATGTTATCGGAGATGAGGGTACGAAACCGATTGGTCTTTGCGGTTCCGGAATCATCGATGTAATTGCAGCGCTGTTCCGTGCGAAAATGGTTAATCCGAAGGGAAAATTTATCCGGGAAGGCAGACGGATCCGCCACGACAAATATGGCATGGGAAGCTATGTCATCGCATTTGAAGAGGAAGCCGGAAGCGTCCGCGACGTTGAGATTACAGAAGTAGATATCGACAACTTTATCCGTGCCAAGGGCGCGATTTTCTCAGCGATCCGTACGATGCTGAACTATCTGGATATGGATGTTTCCATGATCGAGGAGGTTTACGTAGCGGGCGGTATCGGAAGCGGCATCAACATGAAAAATGCCGTTACCATCGGTATGTTCCCGGATATTCCGCTGGAAAAATTCCATTACATTGGTAACTCTTCCCTGACCGGTGCGTATTCAATGCTTTTATCGACAGCAGCAGAGAAGAAAACGTATGAGGTTGCCCGGAACATGACATATCTGGAACTCTCTACGGTACCAACCTATATGGATGAATTTGTAGCGGCGTGCTTCCTGCCGCACACAGACACGACGATGTTCCCGTCTGTGGAAGCATAAAACGGAAGCAGAACTTTCTGTTACGATTCAAGGTGAAACACATGTGGTTTTGCTTTGAATTGTGGCGAACCTTTTTGAGAGGAATTGGATTTACATGGCAGTAGACTTAAATTACGAAAAAGACAGCAAAGAGCGTATTCCGTATGAGCATTATCTGGAAGTGTATCAGAATGCAGATCCAAAAGAGATTTCCAGCCGGTGCGACGTTCCGTATGATGCGGAAAAACAGGAGTTTACCGTTTCCCTGATGGGTGTTTCCTACCGGATTTCGTGGCCGGAGTACAACGTATTTCATATTGGAGATGATGGAAGCGTTTCGCCGATAATTGGCTGGTATCCACTCGAGAAAAAACCGAATGCAAAAATTTTGGTATTGCGTTATCTGACAGAGGGCGGAGCTGCTCCGTCTACCGGAAAATTTTTGACGTACCGGGAGATTCCGTGGGGAGAAGTTTATTTTAAACAGTTCCAGGGAAGATGCCTGTTCCGTCTTGCGTTTGGCTTTGGCGGAAAGCTGGATGCATTCCGTGAGATCATGGAACGTGTCGGCGCTCAGGCGATTTCATCCGGTGATGTCGGATATGAGCTGGAGTTTATGAAAGGGCTTTTTGTACGACTGATTTTATGGGCAGGAGATGATGAGTTTCCGCCGTCCGCGCAGATCCTCTTTTCGGACAATTTCCCGGCTGCATTTACGCAGGGAGAGGATATGGCGGTTGTGGGAGATGTCACAATTGATATGCTGAAGGCTCTGGCTGCAAAATAGTTATGGCTTGAGGCCATCAGGATGGCTTCTGGATCGAAAAAATAAGCGGAGGAAAATAACATGGGATTTTCAACAGTACCTTGCAATGAGTTTGTAGAAGTGCTCGGTTCCAAAGCACCGGTTCCGGGCGGTGGCGGAGCTTCTGCACTGGTTGGCGCTGTCGGCACAGCGCTTGGCAACATGGTTGGTGCGCTGACAGTAGGTAAAAAGAAATATGCGGATGTCGAAGAGGAAATGAAAGAGCTGATGGCGAAAGCAACCACGCTTCAGGACGAACTGCTTCACCTGATCGAGCGCGATGCAGAAGTGTTCGAACCGCTCTCCAAAGCATACGGCATGCCGCGCGAGACAGAGGAGGAGAAGGCAGAAAAAGCAAGAGTCATGGAGATTGTGCTGAAGGATGCCTGCTCTGTTCCAATGGAAATTATGGAAAAATGCTGCGAAGCAATCGACCTGATCGTAGAATTTGCAGCAAAAGGTTCTGCACTTGCGATCAGTGACGCAGGTGTTGGCGCAGCATTCTGCAAAGCAGCCTTAGAGGGTGCTTCCCTGAATGTATATATCAACACGAAATCTATGAAAAACCGGGAATATGCAGAAGAACTGAATCGAAAATGCGATGAAATGCTTGCGGTCTATACCGTAAAAGCAGACGAGATTTTCCGGAACGTACTGGGAAGACTGAAAGCCTGAAAACAAACGGCTAGAGAAGCTTCCCGGCAGCAAGCGGGTTGCAAAAGGAGTTCTCTTTGACCGAAAAGAAAAGCGGAGGATAAAAAAATGGCAAAACAGTTATTAGGAAAAGAAGTAACAGCAGCATTAAATGAGAAGATTAAAGCAAATGTAGCAGAGCTGGAAGCAAAAGGAGTAAAACCGACTCTCGGAATCATCCGTGTCGGCGAGAGAGAGGATGACCTTTCCTACGAAAGAGGAGCAACCAAACGCTGTGAGACCTTAGGCGTTGCATACGAGAAATTCCTTCTTCCGGCAGACGTTACCCAGGAAGAGCTGATGGCTACCATCGACAAAGTAAACAAAGATGATTCTATCCATGGCGTTCTGATTTTCCGTCCGCTTCCGAAACATCTCGATGAGGCAGCAGTCATCAAAGCACTCTCCCCGGAGAAGGACGTAGACGGTATCACAGACGGTTCCATGGTAGGCGTATTCGCCGGAACAAAACAGGGCTTCCCGCCATGTACTCCGCAGGCCTGCATGGAGATCCTCGACCACTACGGTATCGACTGCACCGGCAAAAAAGCCGTTGTTGTAGGCCGCAGCCTCGTTGTAGGAAAACCGGCCGCCATGATGCTGTTAAAGAAAAATGCAACCGTAACCATCTGCCATACCAGAACGAAAGACATGCCGTCTGTAGTCAAAGAGGCAGATATCGTGATCGTAGCAGCAGGCCGTGCAGGTGTTGTGGATGATACTTACCTGCGTGCAGGCCAGACCGTTATTGATGTCGGAATCAACGTAAACGAAGAAGGAAAACTCTGCGGAGACGTTGCATACGCAAAAGCTGAGCCGATCGTTGAGGCAATCACACCGGTTCCAGGCGGTGTAGGATCCGTTACCACATCTGTTCTGGTCGGCCATGTGGTAGAGGCTGCCATGAGAAAAAACAGCTGATCATAGGCTGAAGATAAGAATGTGACAGAAAAAAGGCACTGTGCGTCCGAAAAAAGGGCGGCGGTTGCCTTTTTTGCGTGCGCGGCAGTGCAGTTTTGGTGATAGGAGAGGGGGCCGGCTCATAGAATATAACAGTACATAGCAACAAAAGATCAAAAAGGGGGACAACAGCGCATGGATGCATATTCAGTATACCGCGATATTCAGAAACGAACGAAGGGCCAGTTCCTGATCGGAGTGGTGGGGCCTGTACGGACGGGAAAGTCCACCCTGATCCGCCGTTTCCTGGAGGTGCTGGCACTGCCGTATCTTTCGGAAAAGGAACAGGCGGAGGTACGGGATGCCCTGCCTTTAAGCGGGGAGGGAAAGACGATCACAACGGTGGAGCCGAAATTTGTGCCGAAAGACGCCGTGGAGCTGCAGCTTGGGGAGGGCGATCCGATCCGGCTGCGACTGATCGACTGCGTCGGCTTTCTGGTGCCGGACGCGGCGGGAAATCTGGAAAATGAGAAGGAGCGGATGGTGAAAACACCGTGGTCCGAGCAGGCGATTCCGTTCCGGGAGGCGGCGGAGATCGGTACGAAGAAGGTGATCGCAGAACATTCCACGATCGGTCTTATGGTGACGTGCGACGGATCGTTCGGCGAGCTGCCGCGGGAGAATTTTCTGCAGGCGGAGGAACGGACCGTTGCGGAGCTCAAAAAGCAGGGAAAGCCCTTCCTGATTCTTGTGAATGCGAAAAAACCGTACCGGGAGGAGACACAGCGGCAGGTAAAGGAGCTTGAAACAAAATTCGGCGTGGCAGCGATGGCGGTGAACTGCGACCAGCTCCGCAAAGAAGATATTCTGCATATGCTCGAAAAGGTGCTGTATGAGTTCCCGCTTCAGCAGATGGAATTTTATATTCCCAAATGGGTGGAGCTTCTTGCCGATGACCATCCGCTGAAGGCAGAGCTGCTGCAGAAGATCCGTGAGATGTGCAGGGAAAAGACGCGCCTGAAGGATGCAGTGGGCGGAAAAACAGCGATTGCCAGTCAGTATGTCAGCCAGACACTGCTGCAGTCGATGGATCTTGCGAGCGGTACGGTGAAGGTGCGGATTGAGGTAAAAGAGCAGTATTATTATGAAATGCTGAGTGTACTTGCCGGCGTGGAGATCAAAGGCGAGTATGATCTGGTGCAGACGATCCGCGAGCTGTCGGCACAGCGGGAAGAGTACCGCAAGGTAGAGGACGCGATTCATGCGGTGCGCGGATGCGGCTACGGCGTTGTGATTCCGGGGAGGGAGGAGATTCAGCTGGAGGAGCCAGCCGTGATCCATCAGGGAAACAAATACGGCGTGAAAATTAAATCGGTGAGCCCGTCGATTCATATGATCAAGGCCAACATCGAGACGGAGATTGCGCCGATCGTCGGAAGTGAGCAGCAGGCGGAGGATCTGATCGCCTATATCAAAGAGAGCGCAAAGAGCCCGGAGGGAATCTGGAATACCAACATTTTCGGCAAATCCGTCGAGCAGCTCGTTGACGACGGCATCCGCAGCAAAATCGCCCAGATCACCGAGGACGGCCAGGCAAAACTCCAGGATTCCATGCAGAAAATTGTCAACGACAGCCGGGGCGGAATGGTGTGTATTATCATTTAATACAAAAGCTGTTCGAATATTTTTGAGTAATTGTGCAATAATACTTGAAAAGCGAACCAAAATAGCGTATAATCCGAATTGTGAAAAGAAAAGAAGAAAAATGTAACTTCCTGGAATGTTCGATGATCTCATTATTTTGAACCTACATTTACTTTAAACGGGAGGCTTATTATTGTCATGTGGATGTCAGGCCACCCTGGAAACAGACGTCAGTGGAAGGCAGAAATGATGACTGCGGCTACCCACCTAGCTTGCGTTGCTAGGAGTCAAAGTATGGGAAACGGCATTCCGGGGTTACAAAAGAGAAAAAAGAGAATCATGAAAATGGTTCTCTTTTATACGTTACATACAACCAAAAGGAGAAGGAACATGAAAAAACAGGGTTTTGGAACAACAAAAGACGGAAAAGAAGCATTGCTCTACACGCTCTCCAATAAAAACGGAATGGAAATCAGTGTAACCGATTACGGCGCACATCTGGTATCGGTTCTCGTTCCGGATAAGGATGGAAAGAAGAGAGACGTTGTCCTTGGATTTGACTCCGTAACCGGCTATGAGACCGACGGAAGCCATTTTGGAGCCACCATCGGAAGAAACGGAAACCGTATTGCGGGAGCAGCATTTGAACTGCACGGAAAAACATACCAGCTGGCAAAAAATGAGAACAACAACAACCTGCACAGCGGCCCGGACGGATACGATTACCGCCTCTGGAACGTAGAAGAGGCGGATGACAGCGCCGTTACCTTCGTTCTGATGAGCCCGGACGGAGACCAGGGATTCCCGGGAAACTTTGAAGTGTCCGTTACGTATACCCTGACCGATGAGAACGCCGTAGAAATCCACTATGAGGGAAGCTGCGATCAGGATACCGTTGTCAACATGACAAACCACAGCTACTTCAACCTGGCAGGCCACGATGCCGGATCTATTGAGAACCAGACACTTGTCTTAAAAGCGGAGCAGTTCAGCCCGGTGATCGATTCTGCATCCATCCCGACCGGCGAGCATGCACCGGTACAGGGAACCCCGATGGATTTCACCAGCGAGAAAGCAATCGGAGCAGAGATCGAAGCAGATTTCGAACAGCTCAAACTGACCGGCGGCTACGACCACAACTTTATCCTGGATAAGGCTGTCGAGGGAAGCATTGAGCTGATGGCAGTCGCATCCTGCAAAGAGAGCGGCATCACCATGGAAGCCTTCACGGATCTGCCATGCGTTCAGTTCTACGCCGGAAATTTCATTGCTCCGGTTACCGGAAAGAATGGGGTATTCTATGACAAACGCAACGGCTTCTGCCTGGAATCTCAGTATGTGCCGAATGCCGTCAACCAGGAGGGTGAGGAGAAACCGATCCTCGAGGCAGGCGATACTTACGACACCACAACCGTATACAAATTCATTTTCTAAGATCCTATTTTATAGCAATCCTCGAAAATAATGCAAAAAATTCAGCACCGCAGAGCGTGAATTACTGCGTCACAGATTTTCGTCGTACCTCGGTACGCCTTCAAATCTGTTCCTTGCAATTCGCGCTCTGCAGCACTGCCTTTTT
>ENA-OQIF01000212-OQIF01000212.1-human-gut-metagenome-genome-assembly--contig:-NODE-212-length-29791-cov-4.885046_pt1 | contig 29791 bp, 23 predicted proteins | sample MGYA00242574_ERZ504738 | MGnify/ENA primary metagenome ERZ504738 (study PRJEB26092, sample SAMD00036437) | human gut metagenome | host: Homo sapiens | study: EMG produced TPA metagenomics assembly of...
TAAATCACCCACGGAGTGCCATCCGGCGCAGTCTGATTGTAATCCACAATATCAATTGCACCTACATTCGCCTCCAATACCTGCGCATAAATAGTGCTTTTAGCCGCAAATTCTGCTCTTGGAATTTCCTCGTATCCTTCCACGGTACCAACTCCTACTTCCCGCAAAATTTCCCGTATGTCCTCTGCCATCTGAAGTTTTTCTTCCACAGAAGGAGGATCTTTTGGCTCCTGTGCATAAACACTCAGCGTGCCAAGAACCGTCGCGCAGATTAAGACGAACGAAAAAAGCTGTTTTATTTTTTCAAACTTTTTCCTCCAATCTTGAATTTTTCTGTTAATATAGTTTCCCTTACACGATCCTCCTTCCTAATATGCAAATTGTTCTCGTTTTGGATACTTGGGATGATCATCCCTTTTGAATAATTGAATTGCTCTTAGACGAGTGCCTTTATCATAGTCTCATTCCACTCATTTGTCAACAGAAAAAAACAAATAATACAACAAAAGCTAGAAACGTTTCTTATTCTCTGATAAAATAAATGTATTTCAAAAAGAAAGAAGGATTTTTATTATGGCTATACAGTCTTCTGCAGCCTTGCAGACTTTATTAAATCGAATACACCGCAAAAGCTATCCAGCTTACAAAGAAACAAAAGGTATCTATCAGTTTGACCGCTATGTGCTCTCAATCGACCACGTGCAGGGAGACCCTTTTGCCTCCCCATCCAAAGTGAGCATCCGTGTTCTCGGAAAAGATGCTCGTTTTCCTTCTATACTGTATGACAGTTACGAAAAAAGGATCGCTCTTCAAGATTATCTGACCCGCAAATTTCACCAGGGGATTGACCGTTATAATTTTAAGGCAAAGGGTTCCGGAAAAAGTGGGTTATTGTCCATCAGCCAATGCAGGCAGGAAATTTTAGAGCGTACCGCCTGCACAACCCATCCCAAAAACGGAGATATTGTACTTCGAATGGAAATTGGATTTCCGGCAAACGGACGAACGATCAATGCACAGGAACTCATTCGGATCTTATTTGATTTTCTTCCTGACTGCGTGTATAACACCTTATTTTATGCAAAATTGAACCACCAGAAATTACAGCAGATCCATGATCTTGCAGAAGATCAGGCATACATTCGTCACGAGCTAAAAAGACGAAACCTCGTAGCTTTTGTCGCAAACGGATCGGTTCTTCCAAGAGAATCCGGCATTTCACCACGTCCGCTGAAAGATGCCGTGCCTTTTTCTTCTCCTGCTTCTCTTGAAGTTACGATGTCTCTTCCACATAAGGGTGAGCTTATCGGAATGGGGATTCCAAAAGGAATCACATTGATTGTAGGTGGCGGGTATCATGGAAAATCAACATTGCTCAACGCTTTAGAACTCGGTGTCTATAATCATATTGCAGATGACGGCAGAGAGTACGTTATCACAGATGACACTGCCGTAAAACTCCGCGCAGAAGACGGTCGCAGTATCAAACACACAGATATTTCCATGTTTATCAACAATCTGCCAAATGGTAAAGATACTGTCTCTTTTTATACTGAAGACGCCAGTGGAAGTACTTCCCAGGCTGCCAATGTCATCGAAGCGATGGAGACCGGTTCGTCACTGTTTCTGATTGATGAGGACACCAGTGCAACAAACTTTATGATCCGCGACGAACTGATGCAGCGCGTTGTCAACCGCAACAAAGAACCAATCACACCATTTATCGAGCGTGCCCGAATGCTCTTTGAACAATATGGTATTTCTTCCATCATCGTAGCCGGAAGCTCTGGATCCTATTTTCATATTGCAGATTTGATTTTGCAGATGGATCAATACGTGCCATTTAATATCACGGACTTTGCCAAGCAGGAAGCAAAAGCCTTTCCATTGCCACATTATGACCATTTGGCAATTCCTAATGTGCCGGATTACAAACGTATTCCCAAACCAGATTCTGGATTTCGGTCGCAGGGAAAATGCAAGGTTAAGACACTTGGAAAAGATGCTGTACAAATCAACCGGGAAACGATTGATCTGCGCTACGTGGAGCAGCTTGCCGACTCCGAACAGACAACTGCACTCGGATACATCATCAAGCATTTAGAAAGTAATGCAATTGACGGAAAAAAGAACTTGCAGACATTAGTAGATACTCTGTATCAAACATTTGACCAAAACGGATTTTCCAGCATTGCACCGAACACAAACATGGCACTTCCGCGCAGACAAGAAATATTTGCGGCATTGAATCGTTATCGAAAACTAAATTTATAGATTTGTTTGTTTTTAACTAGTTTCCTTTTATTTTTCGACATTTTTTTTATTAAATGACTAGTAATTGTGAAAATTCTGTGATAAAATTATAAAAAATTTTTCCAAAAATAAGGAGGATAACTTATGAAAAAATTTAAAAATGTGATTGTAGCTTTATTGGTACTGATTATGGGAACTCTTTCCGGATGTGCTGCTTTTCAAAAATTTGACGCATCTGGATACACAAAGGCCTGTTTGGACGCAACGTACAAAGGTGAGTTTGATGAATATATAAAACTCACAAAGCAGACAAAAGAAGATGCCGAAAAGACCTATAACCAAAACTTAGAGCTTGCCACACAACAGTTAACAGCTGTTGGTGTTTCAGAAGAATTATCTGAAAAATATATGCAACTTTTCATTGACTTGTTTAAAAATACAAAATACACTGTAAAAGAGGCAAAAGAAGGCAAAGATAAAAATTACACAGTAGAAGTTGAGATTGAACCTGCTCAGGTATTTGAAGGTGTGTTAGAAGCTACACAGGCTGAAGTTGAAACACTTGTTACTGCACAGGCTGAAAGCGGTACAATTCCTTCTCAAGATGAAATTATTGAACAGACTTTCCAAATCTTATATGACAAAGTTTCTGCTAACATGAAGAATATAACTTACGGTGAAAAACAGGTTATCGAAATCAGTGTAACAAAAGATTCTAATAATGTATATTCTATTTCACAAGAAGACTATTTAAAATTAGATGCAGCAATGTATGACAAAAATAATTTATCTCTATAATATAACTTATCTCTATAACAATAACAGGGACGGGAAATTTTCCCGTCCTCATTCATTACATTCTTAAATTCTAATTGCAGATATCTTCCAAATCCTTCAACCAAATATTCGCGCATGCGTCACTTGGCATTCGAAGATCCCCACGCGGTGACAGTGCAACACTTCCTGTCTTCGGTCCATCCGGCAGGCAGGAACGTTTGAACTGCTGTGAAAAGAATCGTCGATAAAATGTATTGAGCCATTTTAAAATCGTATCCTTGTCATACATTCCTTCAAATGTCTGTCTTGCAAGACGATAAATTTTAGAAGGTACATATCCAAATCGCATCATATAATACAGATAAAAATCATGCAGTTCATATGGTCCCACAAGATCTTCTGTCTTCTGTGCGATTTCCCCTTCTTTTGGCGGAAGGAGCTCCGGACTTACCGGCGTGTCTAAAATATCCACTAACACTTCCTGTAACTCTTTGTCTTCACAAGTATCTGCACAATATTGCACAAGGTGTCGAACCAGTGTCTTCGGCACAGAAGAATTTACCCCGTACATCGACATATGGTCTCCATTGTAAGTTGCCCATCCAAGCGCAAGTTCAGACATATCCCCTGTGCCAATCACCATTCCGCCTGTCTGATTAGCAATGTCCATCAGCACCTGTGTTCGCTCACGTGCCTGCGCATTTTCATACGTCACATCATGTTTCTCTTCAGAATGACCGATATCTCGGAAATGTACCCTCACTGCATCCTGAATATTCACTTCATGAAGTGTTGCCCCAAGCTTTTTCGTCAAGACACATGCATTTTGGTATGTTCTGTCAGTTGTTCCAAAGCAAGGCATTGTGACAGCTTCTATGCAGCTTCTGTCTATTCCCTGCAAATCAAACGCCTTTGCCGTCACAAGCAACGCCAACGTAGAATCCAATCCTCCTGAAATCCCAACGACTGCACTCTTACAATTAGTATGATTCAGACGTTTTTTTAGTCCCATCGCCTGAATCATCAAAGATTCTTCACAGCATCTATTTCTCAGACTTTCATTCTCCGGCACAAATGGCAATTTTTCAAAAGTTCTTGTAAGTTTCGTATCTTCCACCTCAATTGAAAATGGAACACGAATAAATCGATCTAAGTCTTCCTCCATCTGGAAAGTCGTATTTTTTCTTCTTTCACTGACGATTCGATCCACATCGATCTCACTGTAAATAGTTTGATTCATAAAGCGTTCTGATTCGCTTAAGATGCTTCCATTTTCAGCGATAATATTGTGTCCACCGAACACTACATCTGTGGTTGACTCTCCATCTCCTGCATTTGCATACACATATCCCGCAATAAGTCTTGCAGACTGTCCGGAAATCAGCTGCTTGCGATACGCATCTTTCCCAACTGTCTCATCGCTTGCAGAGCAGTTTACCACAATTGTTGCACCGGCAAGTGCCGCCTGAATACTCGGCGGAACCGGAGACCACACATCCTCGCAAACCTCAGCTGATACAACTAAATTCGGAAGTTCTTCACACGCAAATAAAATCTGCGGTCCAAATGGAATCTCTTCCTCCCCATACGGAATCCAATCTGCCTTTTTAGGTCCCGGCTGGAATTGCCGCATTTCATAAAATTCACTGTAGTTTGGAAGGAATGTCTTCGTTACCATCCCAATCACTTCACCATCACATACTGCTGCCGCAACATTATACAACTTATTGCACACGACATATGGGAGACCGACAAAAAATAATCCGTCTTTTCCTGTTGTGTAAGCGGCAATCTCTTCCAGTGCCTTTGCTGACTGACTCAGCAAAATGTCCTGTGAAAATAAGTCTCCACAGGTGTATCCGGTAATACAAAGCTCCGGAAACACTACAATCTTTGCTCCATTTTCAATTGTCTCGTCAATCAGACGAAAGATCTCCCACTTATTGTGTTCCACATCTGCAACTTTCGTGTTCAATGTTGCCGCAGCGACTTTTACAAATCCATCTCTCATCTCAACGGACCTCCTCTCTCATTACCTGCTTCTTTTTATAATCTCTTTCAGTTCATCTACTGTAAATTTATAATTCGTATTGCAGAAATGGCAGTTGACTTCAATCTCTTTTCCGTCATCGATCATCTCCTGAATATCTTTTTTCCCGATACTCACAATCGCTTTTTCTACTCTTTCTTTTGTACAGTTACAGTAAAATCTAGTTGGAACCGTATCTGTAAATTCTACATCCATCCCCTCAAGAACCGTCTCTAAAATCTGTTCCGGTGTGTAACCTTTATCCAGCATTGCTGTCACAGAATCAATTTTTTAATATTTTCTTCCAATTTATCAAGCACCGCATCTTCGACAAAAGGCATGACCTGAATGATAAAACCACCTGCCTGTTTGACAGTATTATCTTTTTCCATCAGTACACCAAGTCCAACAGACGACGGAACCTGCTCTGATGTCGCAAAGTAATAAGTCAAATCCTCCGCAATCTCACTCGTCTGCAGAATTGTCTGCCCTACATATGGCTCTTTCAATCCCATATCTTTGATGACACTCAAAACTCCCAGATCAAGCGCTGCCGCCACATCAAGCTTTCCGGCTTTGCTTGGCGGAAGCATTACATCCGGATTCTCCACATAGCCTTTTACATTTCCATTTACATCGGCAGTCACAGTAAGACCTTTGATCGGTCCTTCACATTTAATCTGGATCGTCAGCAGATCCTTTTCGTTTTTCATCATGGTTCCCATCATGGCTCCCCCGGTCAACAGTCGTCCGAGTGCCGCCGTTGCAACCGGGCTTGTATTGTGGGCCTGTCTTGCAGTCTCCACAACATCTCTTGTTGTCGCAGCAAACGCTCTGATCTGGTTATTTGCCGCTGTTGCTCTTACAATATAATCTTTCATCGTTATTTCCCTCTCTCTCTTGCAATCACATAGATTCGTTCACTCACTCTTGTCGGCGCTTCTTTTGTAAACGCATCATATGCTGTAATATATTCTAATCCAGACTGTGTAATCAGCCTTTTCATTGTCTCCAGGTCATACGCCTTTTGAAAATGTGTCTCTTGGTATTTGCGATATAACTCAGAATCTCCTTCCCGAATAAACAGACTGAGTTCATATTCATTTATTCTTTCCTCTTCGTAATAATAATTATCCCAGATAAAACTGCATTCCTCACGGTTCTCTGCAATCGTCTGATCACCTAATATTTCCCTGTATTTATAAACCGTGTTGAAATCAAAGATAAACACTCCGCCAGGATCAAGATAATTATTAACGAGCCGAAATACCTCCTCCAGCTCTTCTTCCTCTAATATATAATTGACAGAATCACAGACACTGACAATTGCTTTCACTGTTCCATACAGTTCAAATTCTCGCATATCCTGCTGAAGATATAAAATATCAAGCCCAGATTTCATCCTTTTTTCTATCGCAATCTCAAGCATCTCTTCTGCATTGTCCACCCCGATCATATCGTAGCCGGATTGTGCCAGAATCTCTGTCATATTCCCGGTTCCACAGCCAAGTTCTAATACAAGTCCCTCACGCACACCGTATTCGTATAACAGACTTTTCAAATATTTTTCCCACTCTTCATATGGAATATTATCCATAAAAGTATCGTAGACAGCCGCAAAACTTGTATACGCCTCCACAGAGCATCCCTCCTATTTTTTACATAAGCTGATATATTATAGCATATTTTTAGTTTTGGAGCAAATTTTGAATAAAACTATTGACAAGTTCTGTTTCTGTGTATTAGACTAACAAAAAAGAATAAGATTCGGTAGGTGAGGCTACCACAGGGATTTGGATTTTCCTAAGATTGCTGCCGCAACAACGTGGAGACACGATTCGCTGGTTAGCAGGATATGTCGCAGATAAGGCATATCTTAATGCAATTTATATGCCCTGTGATGCTAAAGCTTGAACGATGTTGTCACGGAATGATTCCCACCATTGTTTTTGCTTTGGCGGGATTTTTTATTGCGTAGAAATTGCATCGCACTGCTGCGGACAGGTATCTTGTTCTTAAATTTTTATACGAGGAGGTGAGGGCAATGGATGCTGGTGCCAGTTTTGATCCCAAAATACGAACGAAAAATAAAATAATGAAAAGGAGAACTGACTATGAACAGAACAACTTTTATCGAACTGTTAGAGAAAAGAGATTTCAAAACGCTCAAAAACACGTTGGAGATAATGAATGCAGTAGACATTGCCCTGCTGCTTTCTAACTTAGAAGACAAGGAGAGAGCCTTTGCGTTTCGTCTGATTCCCAAGGACAAAGCTGCAGATGTATTCTCCAATATGAGTAATCCCATTCAGTCTTACCTTGTAAAAATTTTTACCGAAAAAGAACTTCGTGAACTGCTGGATAATTTATATATGGATGACACGGTAGATTTATTAGAGGAACTTCCGGCAAATCTTGTAACCAGGATTTTGCATACTGTCAGTTCCGATAAACGAGATCTGATCAATCAACTTTTGAAATTCCCTGAAAACAGCGCGGGAAGTATCATGACAACCGAATATGTATCTTTAAAGAAGACTATGACAATCAAAGAGACTATGAAACATATCAAAGAAGTCGGAATACACAAAGAGACCATTTATACGTGCTATGTGTTGGAAAACCGTCGTTTGATTGGAATTGTCTCTGCCAAAGACCTGATGACTTTAGACGACAATACATTTATCCAGGATATTATGGAGACTGAGATCATCTCTGTAGGCACACATACCGATCAGGAAGAGACAGCCAGACTGTTTTCCAAATACGATCTGCTCGCACTTCCTGTTGTAGACCTCGATAACCGAATGGTGGGAATCATCACTGTGGACGATGCTATGGACGTTATGGTGGATGAGGCAACTGAAGATATCTCTATCATGGGGGCTGTAAATCCAAGTGAAAAAACTTATTTTGAGACTTCAGTCTTTTCACATGCAAAAAACCGTTTTTTATGGCTTTTGATTTTAATGCTGTCGTCAACCATTACCGGAACAATTATAACACAATATGAAAATGCATTTGCTGCTATCCCTCTGCTTGTCTCCTTCATCCCAATGCTGATGGATACCGGCGGAAACTGTGGTTCTCAGAGCTCCACTTTAATCATACGCGGACTTGCATTGGACGAGATCCGTTTCAAAGATATTTTCAGAGTCATATTCAAAGAATTCCGTGTGGCACTGCTTGTAAGTCTTGGACTTGCACTCGCAAACGGACTGCGAATTTTTATCATGTACAAAGATTTGAAGCTTGCAGTCGTGATTGGTCTTTCCCTAATTTGCACTGTCATTTTATCAAAGATCATCGGCTGTATTCTGCCACTGTTTGCGAAAAAAATCAATTTAGATCCTGCAATCATGGCAGCTCCGCTTATCACAACACTCGTGGATACCTGCTCCATCATCATCTATTTTACGATTGCCACGCACATCTTTCAGCTTTAGAAAAATTAGGGACATCACAACTTTCTGCGATGTCCCTTCTGTTTCTTTCCTATTTAATAACTTTAATCCAGCTTTCCGGAGCTTTGATATGTCCCATTTGAATTCCTGTCAATGTGTCATATAATTTCTTTGTAACAGGTCCCATCTCCTCCATTCCACTTGGGAAACAGATCTCTTTTCCATGATCTACCACTTTCCCAACCGGTGAGATGACTGCTGCTGTTCCGCAAAGACCACACTCTGCAAACTCCTTCACTTCTTCAAACAACACTTCTCTTTCTTCCACTTCCATACCAAGGTACTCTTTTGCAACATATACAAGTGAACGCCTTGTGATAGATGGAAGAATCGTATCAGACTTCGGTGTTACCAACTTATTGTCTTTTGTAATAAAGATAAAGTTCGCTCCACCTGTTTCTTCTACTTTTGTTCTTGTAGCAGAATCTAAGTACATATTCTCATCATATCCCTGTTGATGCGCATCTACAATTGCATGAAGACTCATCGCATAGTTCAAACCTGCTTTGATGTGTCCTGTCCCATGTGGGGCAGCGCGGTCAAAATCGCATACACGAATTGTGATTGGTTTTGCACCACCTTTGAAATACGGTCCTACCGGTGTTGCAAATACACGAAATTGATATTCATCTGCCGGTTTCACTCCGATCACCGGATTCGTTCCAAACATATATGGGCGGATATACAATGTAGCTCCTGAACCATATGGAGGCACATAATCTGCATTTGCCGCAACAACCTGCTCAACCGCTCTTATAAAACGATCTTCCGGAAACACCGGCATCTCCAGTCTTCTTGCACTGTCTGCCATTCTGCTCGCATTCAAATCCGGACGAAATGTGACAATATGTCCATCTTCAGTCCTATATGCTTTAAGCCCTTCAAAAACTGTCTGAGCATACTGAAGAACACCCGCACACTCATTTAATACCACATTCGCCTCTTCTGTAAGTCCGCCTTCATCCCATTTTCCATCTTTATAATTTGAAACATATCTTTTATCCGTCTGTACATAGCCAAATCCGATATTTGACCAATCTATCTCTTTTTTACTCATCACAATTCCTCCATTTCCGTTACTGATTTCTCTTGTTTTTTATATTATACTTTTTTATCCGCCTGTCAATAGAGCGCACTCTGTTTTTTTGTGTTTTTTCAAAAAGAGACTAAAATACTTATCGTTCTGCCATATTGATTGCTTCTATTCCAACGCTTCCGCCACGTACAACCTCAATTGCCTGAAATTCTTCATTCATCAGCTTAATCAGCGCATCATTTTTTGACGCCGTCTGCACAAATTCCAAAAGCAGGCTGTCTTTCCCGTAATCGATGATCTTTGCTTTAAAAGACTGTGCAATCTGGAACAGTTCTTCTTTATCCTCTCTCGTACATTTTTTGACTTTCACATACATTAGTTCTTTCATGCACACAGAACTGTTTGTAAAGTCAATCACTTTAATGACCTCCACAAATTTATTGAGCTGTTTTTTGATCTGTTCAAATGTCTCATCGTCACTGACTGTCTCAATCGTCATTCGCGAAATCGTCGGATCCTCCGTTGTTCCTACGGTAAGACTTTCCAAATTGTATAATTTTCCGGAAAACAACCCTGATATTTTAGGAAGTACACCTACCTGATTTTCCACATACAGAGAAATCCATCTCTTTTTCATTGTCGTATTCATAATTTTTGCTCCTCCTAACAATCCATCAACATCTCTTCTAATGTTCCGCCCGGCTTGATCATCGGATATACCAAGTCCTCCGGATCCATAATGAATTCAATCAATGTCGGGGTCTTTGTATTCTTTCTCGCCTCTTCAAATGCTTCTTTGATTTCCTCCGGTTTGAATACGCGAATTCCTTTTGCGCCATAGCTCTCTGCCAGTTTCACAAAGTCAGGTGTATACGGCGGGCACTCACATTCCGGTGTTCCGCATTTTCCCTCGCAGGATTTTCTAGCACGAAGGCAGGTCATGGAATAACGCTTTCCGTAAAATAACTTCTGCCACTGACGCACCATTCCAAGATAGTTATTGTTAAACACGCATAAAATGAGAGGAAGTTCCTGCCCGACTGCAGTCGCAAATTCCTGTATATTCATCTGCATACCACCATCTCCGGAAATCGCAATGACCGGTGTGTCTGGATTGCCAAGTTGTGCGCCGATCGCCCCCGGAAATCCATACCCCATTGTCCCCAGTCCACCGGATGTCAAAAGTTGTTTTTTCTCCGTCAGCTCCAAATATTGTGTTGTGAACATCTGATGCTGTCCCACATCTGTCACCACAATTGCCTCCTCAAACATCTCATTGATTGTCTCAATGACTTTTTGTGGTGTCAGCACTGGTTTTTCTTTCATTTTCAATGGATGTTCTTCTTTCCATCCTTCTATCTTTTCAAGCCACTGTGCCGTATCATGAAAGGCCGCATACTCCAAAATCTTTTCGGTCGCGGTTTTCGCATCTGCCACAATCGGAATATCTACATGTACGTTTCTTGAAATAGAAGCAGTGTCAATATCAATGTGTACAATCTGTGCATTCGGAGCAAATTCATGTATCTTTCCGGTAATCCGATCATTGAATCTTGTTCCAATCGAAAACAAAAGATCACATTCACTGACTGCCATATTTGCCGCATATGCTCCATGCATGCCCAAATTTCCGATAAACAGTGGGTGATTCGTAGGAATCGACCCTCTTCCCATGATCGTTGTCACTACCGGAATCTTTGTGATGTCTACAATTTTTGTAAATATCTCGACCGCGTTTGCAATCTTTACACCGCCCCCTGCTAAAAACAGCGGTTTTTTCGCTTTATTCAGCATCTTCATGGCACGTTTTAACTGTCCGATATGGACCTCTGTATTCGGCTTATACCCCCTGATATTCACAGTCTGCGGATACTCAGGACTTCCAAGTTCTGCCATCACATCTTTTGGAAGGTCAATCACTACCGGTCCCGGTCTTCCTGTTCTTGCGATATAAAATGCTTCTTTGATAATCCGCCCCAAATCTTCTCTTTTTTGTACCGTAATTCCATATTTACAGATGCTTCTTGTAATTCCAACAATATCAACTTCCTGAAATGCATCATTTCCGATCAGATTTCTTGCGACCTGCCCTGTAAAACACACAAGCGGAACACTGTCATAGTTGGCTGTCGCAATTCCGGTAACAAGATTCGTCGCCCCGGGACCGCTTGTCACAAGACAGACACCTACCTTTCCGGTAGATCTTGCATAGGCATCCGCCGCATGCACAAGCGCCTGCTCGTGTCTTGGCAAAATCACTTTTGTATAGTCCTGCTTATAAAGCTCATCGCTGATATCAATCGTACAGGCGCCTGGATATCCGAACAGAATATCCACCCCTTCTTCTTTTAGTGCCTTCACAAACAATTTATTTCCTGTAATCTTCCTCATATATGTCCTCCTTCCAGATACAAAAAAACACCCCAAGCATACAGCTTAGGGCGAATCATTTTCTATATTGCCGACCAGTTTTTCAAAAACTGTGTACTCCTCCTTGACACTGTATTTTACAGACAATTTAGAGTTATTATAAAATTTTCTGACACTTTTGTCAACTAAAGTTTTCCTTTTTTGCAAAACTAATTGCAATGCATCCAGGACCCACATGTGTCCCGATAATGCCGCCAACCGGATAGATCTCGTATTTTTTCAGACCATATTCTGCTACCGTCTTTTCCATAAATTGTTCTACAATCTCTTTATCGGAAGTATATCCAAAATATACCGGCTCATTTTTATCAATCTCATATGAGCCAAACTCCTTCCAAAGATATTTCATGCCTCCTTTTTGTCCCCTCGCTTTTCCAAGCATGACCAACACCTTGTCCTTCAATTCAATGACCGGTTTGATTTGGAGTGCATTTCCAAGCACTGCCAACGGTGCAGGTATTCTTCCGCCCTTTTTCAAATAGGTCAGAGTGTTCAGCATTCCACATACGGTCAAACGCTTCTTTAAATCTTCAAGACATGCGACAATCTCTTCCACACCCTTCCCTTCTTTGCGCATTTTCACCGCGCGCTGAACAAGAAAACGCTGAGTGATGATTGCCTGCTCTGAATCCACAATCCAGATTTTTTCATACTCTGCCATCTGTTTTGCCAGATTCGCCGCATTGACCGTTCCACTTAATCCACTTGAAAGTGTGATCACCAGTACTTCTTCTCCTGCATCTTTCGCTTCTTCGTAAAGCTCCAAAAATTCTTCCGGAGATGGCTGACTCGTAGTCGGAAGATCTTTTTCCGCTGCAAGTTTTTCGAAAAACACAGAAAAGTCTTCTTCCGTATTCTGATGAAACTCCCCATCTGAAAATCTTATCTTTAAAGAAACGATTCGGATATTCATCTCCAATGCTTCCTGCTTTGTGATATCCGAAGCAGAATCCGTAATAATCATCATATCATTTTCCTCCTGTACCAATTGACAACATCTGTTTGATTTTTTAAAATAGATGATACGAATGTATCAACGAGAAACTATATCACAACTGTTAAAAAAAGCAATTAAAAAATTATAAAATAAAAGGAGAATGACTATTTATGATAAATCCGATGAAATTCATGCAGGTAAAAAGCATGTTAGCAACACTCAAACAAAACCATCCAAAGTTTCCTTCTTTTTTAGATGCTGTTTCAAAAAGAGCACTCTGCAAAGATACAATCATTGAAATCAAAGTTACAACACCGGACGGGGAATCTCTCGAGTCCAATCTTCGCTTAAAAGAATCCGATTTAGAGGTCTTACGGCAAATGCAGGAACTCAGAAAAGAAGGGCTGTCTTCTTAAGACACGCCCTCCTTTGTTTCTTTATAATGCTTCAAAAGCTCTTCTATGGCATACGCCACTCCATACGCTTCATTGCTTTTTGTCACATACTTTGCCACTTCTTTAATCTCAGGTTCCGCATTTTCCATTGCAACCGTCGCTTTGAAGTCCATAGAAAGCATTGAGTAATCATTCATGCTGTCTCCAAATACCATCACTTCATCCATCGTATATCCAAGCGACTCAATATACCGCTTTAACATCGGTCCTTTCTGCGCATGTACATCTGTAATCTCCAGATTCGTAATAAACGAAGATGCCACCGCAACCTTGTTGTTTTCACCTAGTACGCTCTGAATCCGTTTCAATAGCGGAATATCTTCGGTAAAAATAAAAACCTTATAGATTGGCGCTTTTCCCTCTTTTAATTCTGCAAAATCCGATATTCTTCTGGTCGCTTTACAGATACGCTCATACAATTCAGAATGTCGGATTTTCTCCGGCTCCAAATCCAGATGGAACAGATGAATCTGTTCTACAATGCTTTCCTCAATCTCCTCCTCGGTTCCGATTCGATAGTCAAAATCATCTGTAGAAAAGATGATCGACACCGGAAATTTTATCAACTGTCGATATAGTTCTTCACACACCTCAATCGGAATCGGTGTTTGCAGCACCACTTCTCTTTGCGGATTTCTCACTTCTGCGCCACTTCCCACAAGATAATCACACTCTAGGTCCAATTCCTCCAGTTCCTCCATTGCACTTCGGAAATTTCTTCCTGTCGCGATCATAAAACGAATTCCCTGCTCCTGTGCACTATGAATTGCCTCCAATGTCCTTGGTGCGACCTTATGATCTAACCCAAGCAGCGTCCCGTCCATATCTGATGCAATCACTTTTATCATCTTGTCTTATCTCCTAACCAATTCTTTCGTATTTTACAAATTCATATTCCAGATTGAAATATGTCTGTTCCTCGCTGACCCCTGTAATCTTCCACTCCGGCATCTCATCTAGATTTGGAAAATATGTATCTGCCTCATACGCATGGTCAATCTTTGTAATGTGCGCAACCTTACAGTATGGGAGAAGCTGACGGTAAATGCTTTCCCCGCCGATCACGTAAATATCCTCATCGTTATACTGTCTCAGTTCCTCCAAAAGTGCTTCCACACTGTTGACTACAACAGCATCTTTGACCTTGTAATTCTTATCACTTGTCAGAACAATATTCGTTCTCTTTTTGAGTGGCTGCCCTCCCGGAAAACTCTCCAATGTCTTTCTTCCCATCACGACCACTTTTCCCATCGTCGTCTCACGGAAAAATTTCATATCTGCCGGAATACTTACCAAAAGTTTATTATGCAGACCAATTGCCCAATTCTTATCCACTGCTACAATCAAATTCATCTTTTTTCCTCCTACACTGCAATCGGAATATTTTTAATCTGTGACCCTGTCTCATAATTGTCCAGGCGCACATCATCTGGTGTAAATTCATAAAAATTCTTCACCTCGGGATTCAGCCAGAACGTAGGTGCAGGCAGCGGCTCTCTGGAAATTAGTTCTTCCACAAGCGGAATATGTCTGTCATAAATATGCGCATCTGCGATCACATGGACAAACTCGCCCACCTGCATATCACACACCTGTGCCAGCATATGCATCAACACCGCATACTGGCATACATTCCAGTTATTCGCCGCAAGCACGTCCTGAGAACGCTGGTTTAAAATTCCGTTTAAGACCAGCTTGTCACTGTCTTTCTTCTTTGTCACATTAAATGTCATGCTGTACGCACACGGATACAGGTTCATCTCGTGCAAATCCTGGTGGACATAAATATTTGTCATAATACGGCGGCTATATGGATTATTTTTCAAATCATAGATTACACGGTCCACCTGATCCATCATTCCCTCTTTATATTGATGCTTTACACTCATCTGATATCCATAAGCCTTTCCGATCGACCCATCTTCATCTGCCCAGCTGTCCCAAATATGTGGCTTTAGATCATGCACATTATTGGATTTTCTCTGCCAGATCCACAACAACTCATCCACACAACTTTTGATACCGGTACGTCGAAGTGTCAACGCCGGAAATTCCTTTGACAAATCATATCGATTCACCACACAAAACTTTTTCAGCGTATAGGCAAAGCTTCCATCCTCCCACTTTGGGCGCACCTTTTCACCTTCCGTACTGACACCGTTATCGATAATATCACGGCACATATCTATAAACACTTTATCTGCATAACTCATATCGTTAACTCCTCCTTTTCACGCTCTCCATTGTACCACGAGAAGCAATTGTTCTGCAATGCGATTTTCCACACAGACCTTCCACATAAATATTCATTGACTGCATGCACTTTTGCCATATCATACATCAAAAACTGTAGTTGTGCTTTCTTTATATTCGAATAAACCTTCCAATATCCGCACAAAACCGCCCCCTTCCCATTTTGCTTTATAAAAGCTTTTACATCCTCAGGCGGATACCCCAAGAACACACCTATCTCATGTGGAAATAGCTGTTCTTTCTGCAAATAGCATTTCAGTCTCATGCCGAGCAGGTTCAAACAGTTTTCCATATGCTCACAGTCATATCCATATGCTATTAAAAACTTACGCACCTCCGTCCTTCTCAGATAGGTTTGAAATTCTTCTTTTCGATATAAGAACACTTGAAAACCACCCTGCACTTTATAGAGCAGTTTATAACAGATATCCGTATTGTTCAATACTTCCACACATATTTTCTCGTCAAAGCACTTCGCACAAAACATACCTGCTATCTTTATCCTTTTCAGAAAAGGAGCACATTGCAGAACCATCTGAGACTGCAAGTACTCCTTTTCATTCTCCTGTGAAAGCAAATAAGAGATTACTTCTGCCGTCATCTCGCATTCTCCTTTTTGCTTTAGTATGCCACATTCTTCTTTAATTATTTTATACTTTCACTCGAAATGCGGAAAAGACTTTTGCTTTTGCGAGCACCTCAACAACCGCATACAACATGATCGACTGTATCGGCACCATGATGATCTGTTTGATCAGACGTGGCGGTAAAATTGCCATAAATGCATTTCCATACAACATCGAAAGCCAATACGTATTCAAAAATACATTGACAACGATTGCCACAACAATCTTTGACGCCAATATTCTTTTAAAGCTGATCGGCTTTTTATAGAGCATCACGCCATAGATCACTGCTCCGAGTATCGCATTGAATGTAAACCCAAAGAAAAACGGACCGGTAGGTTTGAGCAGATATTTGATAATATCGGCAACTCCTCCCATAATACCGCCGACTACCGGACCAAACAGCATGGCTGTCAGTTCATTGGCAATAAATGAAAATCCGATTTTCAAATTTTCCGTCAACTGAACACTGAAAAATCCAAGTACGACGGCAATGGCAATCAGCAGCGCTGTCACCACAATTGTCCTCAAGTTCTTCAACTCCTCAAAAGAGTCTGCAAATTGTTTCTTCATTTGCAACATAAAAAATACCTCCTTTGCAGTAGTCCTGAAGCTACGCATAGCAGGTATTTTCCTTATATCTGTCATGTGCAGCAGCGGGATGCAGAGTATGTACCACAAGCAATTTTGCTTTTCGTCCGACTGGCAACTCCCCGTCCAACCGGCACTTAACGCACATACTCTTACTCTGCTTTTCTTTTATTTTATTTTTCCTCGACAATTGTAACACAATCTGTTTTTCACGTAAAGACTGATTTTTAATAAACACGGATCTTACTGCTGATTTCCTCCAAAATCGGCATTTGCATCAGCTCATCTAACGCCTCCTGTAAATATCCTTCTTTCACATACTCTGTCACAATTACCAGCTCCGCTTTTTCTTTTTCAACATCTTTTTGAATGATTCGTTCGATACTTACCTTATGTTTTCCAAATACATTTGCAATGCTTGCCAGCACTCCCGGCTGATTCGTGACCTGCATGCGGAGGAAAAATTTATTCTTGACATCGGCTATTGATTTGACCTGTGTTTCTCGATAACAACCGCAGCCAATTCTGCCTGTACATCCATATTCCATATTTCTCACAACGTCCAAAACATCTCCCACAATCGCGCTTGCCGTCGGAAGTTCTCCCGCGCCCCTTCCATAGAACATGGCATCGTCCACCGCATCTCCATGCACAAATACTGCATTGAATGAATCTCTTACCGACGCAAGTGGGTGCTGATTTGAAATCATCATCGGATAGACAGCTACCTCGATTCCTTTTTCTGTATTGTGGGCTGCGCCGAGCAGTTTGATCACACTGTCAAATTCCTTTGCATAAGCAATATCCTTTGCTGTAATTTTTGTGATTCCCTCTGTATAGACATCCGAAAAAACGACTCTGGAATGAAATGCAATCGATGCCATGATTGCAACCTTCCGCCCTGCATCGTATCCTTCTATATCTGCTGTAGGATCTGCTTCCGCATATCCAAGCTCGGTCGCTTTTGCAAGCGCCTCCTGAAAATCCATTCCTTCTTCGCACATCTTGGTCAAAATATAATTGGTTGTTCCATTGACAATTCCGATGACATCTGAAATCTCATTTCCCGCAAGACACTGTTTCAGCGGACGGATGATTGGAATACCACCTGCGACAGCCGCCTCGAATAAAAAGTCTTTTTGATTCCTCTCTGCTGCTTCAAACAGTTCTTTTCCGTGCTCTGCCACCAGATCTTTATTCGCTGTCACTACATTTTTTCCTGCATTTAACGCCTCCAAAATCATAGCTTTTGCCGGTTCGATTCCACCCATCACTTCTATCACAAGCTCAATCTCATCATTTTCAATGATCTCTTTCCACTGATCTGTCAAAAGACACTTCTTCACTCCCGGTCTTTCCTTTTTCAGATTATGTACCAGAATTTTTTCAATCTGAATCTTCGCACCCGTGCGTTTTTCAAATTCTTCTCCCTTTTCTTCGATCAATTTATATACACCGCTTCCGACTGTTCCCAAACCTAATAATGCTATTTTTACAACTTTTATTCCTTGATTCATCACTTATTTCTCCTCCTGTTTTTTGATTTGTATATAAGAATAACACATTTGTACGCACTTTGCACACATTTTCTTACGTTAAATGATTCACGTAGTTAAGTATTTCTTGACTTTCCCTCATTTTTATATTACACTTTAACCAAATAAAATCTAGAAAAAAGTAGCAAGTACTTGTGAAAGCCAATCAAATTTGACCACAAGTACTTTTTTTAAGAGAAAAAATCCTTTGCTGCTTTTTTCTGCCAAGCAAAGGAGGAACTTATTGTGTTTAACAATTTATTGGCAAGTCTAAATGACTTTCTCTACAGCTACATTCTAATCTTTTTACTTGTAGCTGCTGGTATCTATTTTTCCATTCGTACAAAATTTGTACAATTTCGTCTGATTGGTGATGCGATCAAAGCGCTGAAAGAAAAAGCGGAAAAGAATGACAATGGAAAATCCGTCTCTTCTTTTCAGGCTCTGATGATTTCTACTGCATCAAGAGTCGGTACCGGAAATATTGCCGGAATTGCAACTGCAATTGTAGCCGGAGGGCCGGGCGCTGTATTTTGGATGTGGGTTATGGCAATCGTCGGCGGTGCATCTGCCTTTGTCGAAAGTACACTGGCACAAGTTTACAAAGTAAAAGATGGAAAAGAATTCCGCGGAGGTCCATCTTATTATATTGAACGTGCCCTCGGCAAACGTTGGCTTGGAGTTCTCTTTTCCATTCTGCTGATTGCATGTTTTGCCTATGGTTTCAATGGTCTTCAGACTTATAATATGTCATCTGCTTTGGAATATTACATTCCAAATTACAGCGATACAATCCTTCCTGCCGTTGTCGGACTTTTGATTGCTGCTGCAACTGCATTTGTCATCTTCGGAGGGGTTCACAGAATCGGATTCATTTCTTCTGTAATTGTTCCGATTATGGCTGGAATCTACATTTTGATGGGAATCTTCATTACACTGACAAACTTAGACCGTGTTCCTGAGATGTTTTCACTCATCTTTGAAGGCGCCTTTGATTTTCGGGCAATCTTCGGTGGATTTGCCGGAAGTACTGTCTTAATCGGGATCAAACGCGGGTTATTCTCCAACGAGGCCGGTATGGGTAGCGCGCCAAATGCATCCGCAACCGCAACTGTTTCTCACCCGGTAAAACAAGGAATGGTTCAGGTTCTTTCTGTATTTATCGATACACTTATGATCTGTACGACTACCGCTTTTATCTTGTTGCTTTCCGGAGTAACGGGCATTCCTGAAAAATTGGACGGTATCCCATATGTACAGGCTGCGATCAGTGCAAATGTCGGTTCACTTGGTATCCATTTTATTACATTTTCCATTTTTGCATTTGCATTCACAAGTTTAATCGGAAATTACTATTACGCCGAATCAAACATTCTGTTCATCAAGAACAATCGCATTCTGCTGAATGTATTCCGAATCACATGTCTGATTGCGATTTTTTTAGGTGCTCAGGCAGATTTCAGTACTGTATGGAATCTCGCTGACGTACTCATGGGATTTATGGCAATTGAAAATATTTTAGTCATTTTCCTATTGGGCGGAATAGCTTGCAAAGTACTTAAAGATTATACACGGCAAAAGAAACAAGGTCTCGATCCAGTTTTCAAAGCAAAAGATGTTGGATTAGATAATACCGATTTTTGGAAATAAAATACGGGATGTGAATTTTTCACTTCCCCGTATTTTTACTGTCATTTCATTTTAAATAGATGAGATACTATTTCGTATTTTTTCTTTCTTTGTCAAGGAATCTAAATAACTGCTGCAAGCATTGCTGTCATTCCCAAAGCTGCCCAGCCAATCGGTAATGCTGTGTCTCCTGTCTTCGCAGGTTTTGTATCGCTTGTTCCTTGATTCTTATCGGCTTTGTTTGTATTGCCCGTTCCCTGATCCTTATCAGTCGGTTTTGCTGCATCTGCTTTCTTCAAACCATCTACTGCTTTCTGTAATTTTGCAAGTACGGCATCTACTTTTTTCTGGTCTGCGTCCTGATCTTCCATCACTGCTTTTGCTTCAAGAAGGGTTGTATTAAGCACTGCAACACTCTTTGCTGTATAGCTGCTCAAATCTATTTTTTCGACTTTATTAATCAATTCTTCCAACTTATCCTTGTTTGGAATCAACCTCAACTCAAAGATTGCCTGCCGCAATGCAACATATGCGGAATCAACCGTTGCCTGACTTACTTGTTCTGCTGCCAGTACGTTTCTTGCCTCCTCAAGCATTGCTATAAATGTCTCCGCAGTCTTCGGTGTATATTCATCAATTTTAGCTTCATACTGCTTCGCTTCTTTTACAAGCTCTTCTAATTTTGTCTTATTTGCCGAAATCAGTTCAAGTTTCCCAATTGCCGCATTCAGTTTTTCCAATGCTGCATCTACCAAGTCTTTTACTGCATTTTCTCCGAGATCTAAGATTTCTTTTGCCTCTGTTAACGCTTCTTCCAAAGCTTTTCTCGTCCCCTCTGTATAGATACTCAGATCCCTGCCTGCATACAAATCATATGCCACCTGCAGATTTGTGATATCCCCTTTGTACCAGTTTAATTTTTGTCCGGCTTCTATAAGTGTCCAATATGCATTCTCCACTTCTGCTTCTGTTGCAGCCGGATTCTCATAAACCTCTTTTGCATCTTTATATGCTTTCTCATATGCTTTACGCACTGCCGGAATTACATCCGGATATCTCTCATCTGCCATCTGCTCTTCGGCATATTGCATTGCAAACTTAAGAAGAGACTTATCAGCTTCTTCTCCCATTTTTTCAAACACCGCTTTAAGTACCGCTTTTTCTGTGGCTTCAAATGTATACGTTTTCTGTTCACTTACCGGATTTCCTTTTTCATCTGTCCAGTGAACAAATTGGTATCCCTCTTCCGGATATGCTTCAATTGTAATCGTACTTCCTTTTTCCACCGTATTTCTTTGAGAAACTGTTCCTTTTCCTTCTGCCTGTGGTATGATTTCAACAACTTCTTTCCCCATCAAATTTGATAATGACAGTTCTTCATACTTCATAATATCCTGCGAATGTAATTCTGCCGGATTATAGGAATCATATTTTTCATAAATCAAACCGATCTGATGATTCGGAAGTTCTGTCAGGCAAGAATATGCAAAACCTACATTCTTACTGTCTACGGAATAATCGTATTTCCAATCAACCGTATATTTTTCAATTCCCTCTTTTCCGGTGTCCGTAATCAGCCCGATCTTCACTCTTCCATCTCTTCGATAACTGCCCACACCTGCAGGTGTAGATAAAATCAACGCCGGTTTTCCTTCTATCAGACCGCCATAGCGAATCACCGATAGCTGAGAACCCCATCCAGGCTGCGTCATTCCAGATACATGCACCGCTTCCGTCCAAGTCTCTCCTCCGTCTAAACTTACTGCCTCTGCAATCTTAGACCCTGTTGATCTTGCATAAACACGAAGCGTTCCATCCGGCATCTCCACAATCTGGGATTCTGACATTGCTGCTTTTCCTGTAGCAGGCCCTTTTGCGTACTGCCATGTTTCCCCATGATCATCGCTGTAAATAATTCCAGACCGTGCGGTATCATATACAGGTATAATCAGACGACCTTTATGTTCTCCGTTTTTAATCTGCATACCTCTTCCCGGTCCTGTAACAAGTACTCTGGAATCCTCCGGCTTAACCATTCCATTCAGAAGTATTGGATCAGACCATGTTTTTCCATCATCATCGCTGTATTTCATATAGAGCCATGTCGTCGGCAATGCTTTAAATACCGCATCCGCATACATGATATTCATTGGAACATCTTTATCTGTCTCATCTGTCACAAGCATTCCGGAACCATTCGTAGGATCAAATCTGGACGATTTCTGTTTCACAGTCTGCAATACATCGTTTTTCAAAATTTCAAAATTGCTGTTCAACGAGTATTCGGTTGCCTGATTTGTTGTATCATTGTAGATTACCCCGTCTTCCCGAACTGTGTAATTGTAATCTTTTTCTCCCGCTTTTTGCAGTTTCAAATATTTTTTCCCTTGAATTTCTTTATAGCCACTTCCTGTAACTGCCTGAGGAGAACCATATCCGGCCGCCATTGCATCTGATATCAAGAATACTCGCTCCGTCTCCTCGTCCTGTAAAAGAACCGGATCGATAAACGATGCACTTTGATTGACTCTTGTCTGTGTTCCCACCGGAATTTCCAATGTATTGTCTGCATAATCCTCATAGTGGAACGGAAGCTCTGGTTCACTCCAATTCTTTCCTCCATCTTCACTTCTTGATACTGCAATATCAATATTGTTCGGCGAATCGTGTGTACCTCCGAATCTTGCATCTACCGCACTAATTAAAGCACCGCTTTTCAATGTCAACAACGCCGGAATTCGATAATAATTCGCACCTGTTCCATCATTTTTATGGAAAATCTGCTGCAATTCCGGATATGCTGTTTTCTTTGTTTCCTCAATCAGTTCCTCATCTGTCCAAGGAGTTTCATATACTTCGATTTTATGAATGGTTCCTCCAAATGCATACTTATTGATTTCTCCTCGCTTTGTTGCTCCCAAAGAAACGGTATCTAATCCTGTAATCTCAGAAATAAAGTGATAGCCGCCTAATGTCGCAGCATCTATCGTCAACACTTTTTTCCCATTTGCAAATAACTGGTATGTTCCTTTTTCTTTATCTGCCTGAAAAGCAATTGTATTTTCTGCAGGTTTTCCTTTATAATCGGACTTCACTGCATTCGGTGTCTGGAAACCGTAATTCAATGCACTGTCATTTCGAATTTCACATCCAAGGTGTCCTTCCGGTCTGATATAAACATGAAAATGTCTGTTATCATTCCCTTTCTTTGCATTAGAAACACTGAATAAAGACTGGATTCCCTGATCACTTGTAGAAGTATAATGCACTAAAATCGTACCTTCTTCTAACTGCATTAATTTTTCCGCATAATCCTCTTTGCTCAATTCCACAGGTGCACCTACAGAAATCTGTTGATTTTCTTTACTGAAAACCAGCCCTTTTCCCACTGCATAAATTTCAAATACTTTTTCTTTTTCGATTTCTCCATTTTTTGCCTTCAAACGAATTGTGTAAGTCTTTCCTTCTTCCAGTTTCTTTGCTGTTTTCAACACTCCGTTTTCGATTGCAAAGTAATCATTGTGAATATCTCCTTCTCCTGTACAAAGAGAAAAAACATACGCTCCTTCCGGAGCCATCTCATCGACTGACAATGTTCCTACTTTTGTTCCTGCACTTAATTTCTTTACCTTTTGATTGCTCAAAGAGATATCAAACTGTACCTCCAGTTTGTCATGCAGTTCGATGTCCTGCTTTTGAAATACCACTTTCTCTGCTCGATCTTTCAACCAGACTGTAACTTCTGCCTCATATGTCTGATTTCCCGGAAGCCCTTTCAAAACAACCGTATCCTGCTCTGCTTTTACCTCTTTTTTATAAGTCTGTCCGGTTGTCTTTGAAGTCACGGTCAGCTGTGCTGCACCGATCTGCATCTGACTGTCTTTTTCAGTTCCCCTAACGATACCCCGATTTGATTCGGCATCGCCTTTAATTTTGTCACAACGTCAGAAGCAGTCTCCTTAATTGGCATTTTATAAAATAAGTTTGAAATCGCACTGTCCTCATTCCAAAAACCACAGCCTTTTAAAAACTGTCTTGTCATCAAAAGATGTCCATTTGCTCCCGGATGAAGATTATTTCCAAATAAAAATGCATCTCCCTTCAACCAGCCATATATTTGAAATGCTGTCTGCAGTTCAGAATACTGGTCAATATAAATCAAATCTGTCTGCTCTTTTGCAACCTTTTCCATTTTCGCAATATATTCCGGCAGCTTGACAGGTCTCTGAGAATTTTCCCATGTCGGAGTCGGCGTTCTCAACAGAATGACTGCATCTTTATTTTTATCTCTGATTTTTTGTATGATTGTCTTTAAATTTGTTTCATACACATCAGGTGTAATTCCCGCCGTTGCGGCATCATTTGTTCCAAGCATAATAGAAACTACATCCGGCGTATATTTTTCCAGCCTCTGTTCTATATTTTTCAATGTACTTTCTGTTGTAGCTCCGGAAACCGCAGTATTGATTACCGTATCCGACGTTCTTCCCATCTCATCTTTCAGATATTTTTCAAAAATCTGGGCAACTCCGTCATATCCCTTTGTCCAGAGAGCTCCATGTGTAATAGAATCTCCCATAAACAGCCAAGTCATCTTCTCTTTTTCTTTCAACTTCTCTGCGAGCACTTTTTGGTTCTGGTCCAGAGTCTGCTTATATAAACTTCCCACATTACCGGATTCCGTTTTCCTGTCACTGTTTGAAGCTGTGTTGTCCCATCTTCTGAAATACATTTCAAGAGATACTTTTTACCAGATTCCACCCCTGTGATGTCAAATGTATTTTCCTTTGTACTTCCTGTTATTTTTTTGTCCCCGATACTCAATTCATATTTCCATGATTTTCCACTTGTTTCCGGAATTTGTACATGAAGTCTGTCTTTCTCTGCTTCTACAGTCGGCAAAACATCCAAATATACAGTCGGCTGCGCTTCTTCCTGAAGATTTAAAGTAACTCCACTTCCCGGATAACCATCTGTACTCTTTATTGTTGCTGCTGAAAACTGCTTTCCAATTTCAAAATGACCTGTGCCATTCAACGTCTCACCGTCTTGTAATTTATTGTTTTTGAACTCGTCCTGATTTGTCTGTGTAAAATGATCTACCACAACAATCCGCTCTAATTTCCCAGACTCATTTTCATACTCTTTGACAACTTCATCTACCGCTTCACAATACCGTTCGATCGTTCTATTCGTCGTCTCTTCTTTGACAGCAAACGGCTTTTGAATTACTGCAAATCCTTTTCCGTCTTTTTTCAGTTCCAGTGACAAGTCAATAAATCGACGCAGCGATTCTTTAAATGTGGAAATTCCGTTTTCTCCCGCCTGATAGTCTTCTTTTCCGACCAAATAAGCGGCCGCTTTCGGCTGATAATTCACCACCAGTGTTTGATAATTGTCCACAATATCTTTTAATGTCTGTCCAGCCTTTCCTGTATTAATTGTATAACGCTGTCTTCCATTCTCATTTCCGCTTTTTGTCCACCGTACATATTCTTCAAACTGTCCCACATAGTTTCTACATACCTCTCGTCTGCGAAAATCCACCTTTGTACAGCTTCTCCTCCGGGTAAAATACCCATGAATTATCGTCATACTGGTTTTGGAACATTTCTGAAATTGCCGTAACCACTCGGAATCACGCCGGAATACCCTGATTTTGATATTTGAACAGCTTCTTCATCAGTCAACTTCTCACTTGTAACGATAACGTGAGAAATCTCTCCGTGAAATCCTTTGTAGACCTGTCCGTCTTTTGTTTTCTGAGCACCGATTGTGACCTGATCCAAAATTCCCTGCTTTGCAAACATTCCTTTATTGGAAGCAGCTGTGTTATTCCATACTTCCTGACCGTCAATTGTCAGACGCATCGCCTTCTCATTCTGGCTGCTGACAATTACCGTATGCCAATTCCCATCTGAAAAAGAATATGGTCCTATATACTCTGCTGCAGTATGCTGATACGCCATACGGAACTTTCCGTCATCTTTGATGAAAAAGAAGTACAATCTTTCCCTCTTCCAAGATCCTGTGGCGGGTCGATCTTCTGATCTTTCGTTCCAAGCAAAACACCGCCTGCATTATTTGAAGCTTTAAACCGCAGGACAACACTTCCTGTATTCACTACATGAACCTTCTCTGCATGCTCGCTGACATCAACCGCACGTGTTCCATCAAATTTTTGTTCTTCTCCTTGAAACTCTTGAAAAAGCACTGCATTTTCTTTTAAATCATCCAATTTATTTTTGCTTTTTACCGATTTCTTTTCAACTTCCACACTGTATTCTTCTTGTCCTGCTTCTTCCCACATTTCATTTGCATGAACAATCAGTCTTGTATCGCCCACAGCAGAAAACGCCAAAGAACATGCCAACAGTACAGCAGCCCATCGTTTCCGATTCCTCATTTTCTTTTCCTCCTTCATACGCTTTTGTGTGTTATTTATAATTTTCTCTTTTTATAAAATAACATTTTGTACCTTTTAACCTATTATAACACTTTTATACCATCATTTCTTATACAAAACACGCCTTTTTCGTTCTTTTTTGTACGATTCGGAACTTAACGCAACAAGCGGGACGTGCTTTCGCACATCCCGCCTGTTTATAGAAAAGTCTTCTCTATTTTGATTTTGTCATTACTGACGTTTTCTTCTTGCAAAGAAAGTTTCCACAGCTGCCAACACTGCTACAACACCTGCAAGTGCCCATCCGATTGGCAATGCTGCATCACCTGTCTTAGCCGGTTTTTTGTCATCCTCTGTCTTTTGTACATCAGCTTTCTTCAAACCATCTAATGCTTTCTGTAATTTTGCAAGTACTGCGTCCACTTCCTGCTGTGTCGCATCTTTGTCATCATAAACTGCTTTTGCTTCCTTCAATGCGTTTCTCACTGCAAGAACAGTCTCTGCTGTATATGATTTCAAATCCATTTTTTCTGTCTTGTCAATCAAATCTTTCAAAGCATCTTTCTCTGCTTTTGTTTCTTCACCAACTGCTACAAGACCGTCAAATTTTTCTTGAAGCACCTGTACGGCTTTGTCTACAGCTTTCTGATCTGCTTTCGAATCTGCCATTACTGCTTTTGCTTCAAAAAGTGCTGTTTTAAGCACTGCCACACTTTCAGCAGTATAACCACTTAAGTCTGTATTTTCTACTTTGTTGATTAATGCTTCCAATTTATCTTTGTTTGGAATTAATCTCAACTCAAAAATTGCTTGTTGCAATGCTACATATGCAGAGTCAATAGTTGTTTGGCTTACAGCCTCTTTACTTAATACATCGCGTGCATCCGCAAGCATTTCTGTAAATGTTTTCGCAGTTTCCTCTGTATATTCATCAATTTTAGCTTCATATTTTTCTGCTTCTTTTACAAGTTTTTCTAATTTTGACTTATCTACAGGAATTACTTCTAATCCTTTGATGGCTGCATTCAATTTTTCTAAAGCTGCATCTACAAATTCTTTTACTGCATTGTCCCCAAGATCAATAATCTCTTTCGCCTCTGCCAACGCTTCTTCCAAAGCCTTTCGTGTCTCTTCTGTATAAACACTTAAATCTTTTCCTTCAAACATCTCGTATGCTGCCCGAAGATCTGTGAGATCTCCCTTATACCAATTCAATTTATGTCCTGCATCTGCAAGTGCATTAAACGCATCCGATACTTCTTTTTCTGTTGCTTCTGGATTTGCAAAAAACAGCTTTCGCATCTTCATATGCTTTTTCATATGCTTTTCTTGCTGCTGGAATAACATCCTCATATTTTGGATCTGTCATCTGTTCTTCTGCATACTGAATTGCTGATTCAAGCATAGACTTGTCTACTTCCGAAGTGGCTGCCACATATTCTGACGCACCGATATCTGTCTTTCCGTCTGTAAGTTTTGTTCCAAAATAATCTTTTCCACCATTGTTTTCAATATTCATACCTGCATCAATCGCTGGTGAATCCGCTTGAAGCTGATATCCTTTCAGAGAATCAATTCCATTTGCACCTGTTCCTGGTGCCACGAATTTCGGGTCTTCCTGAATCACAGCAGTATCATTTGCCGGAACTTGATTAAATCCTACAAAAATATTACTTCCGTAATCAATTTCCTGTTCATTGAATCCTGCTCCAAGTGTCATTTTACCTTGTTTACAACAATATTATTATAGAATTTAGCATCGCTCTTTCCGCCTGTATAACCATTTTTCAACCATTCTCTGTCGATTCCTTCGCCTAAATAAATTGTATTATTATAAGCCATACTTCCTTCATGTCCTGGTCTCCAGTCAATCACGCCATGTTTAGCGCCGTCATTCTGGCTGATATTGTAACGATAAATTCCGTCAAATCCACGCAAATCTTCTGTACAGCACCACATGAACACACCACCAGCATTGTCATGTAAATAGTTATACTGTACTAATGTATTTTGGTTCAAAGCATCAATTTCAATTCCCTGACCATCGCCTGCTCCAAGTAAAGCATCTGCCGGCGAAGCTTCATACACTTCATTGTACTCAAACACAACATTATCTGAGTTCCAGTTAAAAAGTCCAACACCATACCAACAGTTGTATACTGTACGATATACTGTGTTATGATCTACCATAACATCTTTACAGCCATCTACAATTGTACCATCTCCGTCGATATCATGGATAATATTATTACTTAATGTAAATCTTTCATAAGGTTTCCAATCACCTAAACCTCTGTATCCAAATGGTCTGTATTTATTCCATTTTGCTCCATTTCTTGTTGTCCAAGGTGAAACAAAGTTAATACCTGATCTTCCTAAATCGTATAATTCACAATTTGTAACACTGATATCATGAACTGCTGTCGGAACTCGTTTGGAAAGATCATTTAAGTTTGTTGTTACTGTCATAATGATTCCACCAGAAGACTTTCCTTCGTTGCTGATCGGTCCACGGAATCCATGGATTGTTAAATTGTCAAATTTAAAATATGAAAGATCTCCTGCATCTTCAGCTGAAACATTGATACCTCTACGATAAACATATGTGTTTGCATTTTGAGCATAAGTTGGATCATATAGCTCTAAATCTCTAACTTCCCAATATTCCTGATTAAAAAATGTAATCACATTGTTGACTCTTGGATTACGAACCACTTTATTGGCAATGTTCATGTGTGAAATTGTCCAGTCAGCTCCTGGTTTCAAAATAGGTTTTTTACCTTCTCCATAACTTGCAATAACAATTGGGGCACCTTCCACACCAGAACCTTGTGGTTTCAATGCTCCCGTCCATGTCTCTCCTGCTTTAAAAAGAATTTGGTCTCCCGGCTGAAAAACTTCTTTATTTACACGTTCCAATGTCTGCCATGCTGTTTCCGGACTTGTACCGTTGTTGCTGTCTTTTCCGCTTGTTGCATCAACATAATATTTTACACCACTTCCAAGTTCTACAGTGAACTCAGCAGTTTTAGAAACTCCTTTATATGTAACTTTCACGGTTACGTTCTTTGTATCTACAGCTCCTGTAAATTTTTTCAAATGTCATAACAACATTTTTGTTTGCTTTATCATATGTGAAGTCTTTTACTCTTGCAGTCTCAAATGAACCGTCATTTACTTTATACTCCACTGTAAAGTCTTCTTTTACCGGAGCTACTGTTGGTACTTTATCCAAATTCGCTGGACACTGCCATTTTCAGCAGTAATTCCGGTAAGATTTGCTTCTACCAACTCTTCTCCGGATGCATCTACATCAAAGTCTACTACCATAGGCTGTTTGCTTGGTTTATAAGTAGCAGTGACTGTGATT
>ENA-OQIF01000216-OQIF01000216.1-human-gut-metagenome-genome-assembly--contig:-NODE-216-length-29286-cov-6.103227_pt1 | contig 29286 bp, 26 predicted proteins | sample MGYA00242574_ERZ504738 | MGnify/ENA primary metagenome ERZ504738 (study PRJEB26092, sample SAMD00036437) | human gut metagenome | host: Homo sapiens | study: EMG produced TPA metagenomics assembly of...
TCTTTAAACGTCTGAAAGTCCATGGACTGATTGAAAAAATCCCAGGATCCTATAAATATTTGATAACGGCTCTTGGAAAAGAGATCATAGCTGCTGGTTTATCGATAAAAAACCTTATCCTTGTTCCAGCGCTTACATCTTGATTTTCCTGATGCCGAAATTTTGCCATTTTGCGTAGAAAATCATTTATAAGTGGCCTAAGATCTCTGTACAGATCAAAGTATATCCGGAATAAAATCGTCCGTGGATAAGTTGTGCTTCGGCAGTATATTTTGTTTTCCATCCATTCTAACAACATCATAGGATTCAGCCGGTAAAGACAGAGCATTTTTGTACACATTTTTCAGCTAATTTGATTCCTTCTTTTGTTACGCTGTTATATCCAATGTTGCCTAATCCACGTTCTAAAATAGCTTGACGCTTATCAAACATTGACATTATATATCTATACAAATGCAAACCGTCTTCTTCATTTCTGAAATTCCATTTTGATTTTCTCGATCGTGCTGTACTTAATACTTCTTCTTTCCATAAGCGAAGTAATTTTTCCTTCACTCCAGCATCTTGGATAGTTATGGAATCAACAGTAACCCATTCTTCTAGAATTTTTTCAAGTCTCTCATTTTTAAAATATAATGAAAGCTGTGTTTTCTGTGAGTTTATACCGCGAGCTAACGCTTTTCAATCTTCGGGAGTTATATATCCCGTTTTGATACCAATAATGAAAAAGTAATTATATACTCTATTTGAAATGGGAGTTGCTAACTTAGAGTGAATACAGACGGTTGGAAAATGGGATGCATTGGCAGCAGGAAATTGAAATACAGTCAAGAATGTGATACACTTTCGATAGAACAACCGTGTTACAGGGTGGCTGACCTCTATTCTTACATAGAATGGGGGTGGTGCTGATGGACAAGAAACCGTTTGACTTTAAAGATCTTATGGCCTTTGGAATGTTCATTCTGGCATTGCTGACATTCGTATTTACGTTTATCAGATAATGTTTTAAGTATAGAAAAACCACCCTCTAAACTTTGACCGAGTGCCGAGGGTGGCAATTCTATGATTTGTCACTAATGCTATGAGGTCAACCCCTTGTGGGCGGTTGTTCCTTTTGTATTTTCAATATAGCACATCTGCATCAATTCTGCAAGGTGATAGGTTACATTTTCTGAATTTCTGGAATAGAAGATCCGGAGAGATTATTAACTTTCATAGAACCCGATAAATAAAGGAGATTACTGTAAAATGAACAGGTTTATGGGAACCTCCTTTATTTTTTATGTTTCTGTATCTTCTAATATCTCTGTACAGATCAAAGTGTATCCAGAATAAAATCGTCCGCGGATAAGTTGTGCTTCGGCAGTATATTTTGTTTTTCCATCCAATATAAAAGTGATTGGTTTATACTTACTGATATACTCCAGGTGGATTCCGTTTTTCAGGCAGTAATTTTCCAGTGCGGCCTGTATGACCAGAGAGTTTGGATAAACAAAATCCTTTTCATTTGGAAAACAATTCTGGTCATCCAGTTCGATGGAAAAAGATCTTTTAAAATGGTGTTTGAACATATCATATTTCCCCTTCTGATATGAAACGCTGATTATGTATTAAGTCTCATCTTGAAATAACGAAGGTTCTTTTTGGCGAATATAAGTTTCAAGACTGCTTCTGTCTATTAATGCTGGAACGACCCCTTCTCTTGAAATGCAGAATCCAGCAGCATATGTTGCAATTCGAACAGCCTTTTTTAAATCATATCCATAAAGCAGATAGGAAGCGAGTGCACTGATAAAGGCATCGCTGGCACCTGTTTTGTCAACTGCAGAAAAATCGGCAGCAGAAAAATATTGTTCCCAGTCCTTTGTTTTTACATAACAGCCTTTTTCCCGTAATGTAACAATTACAGCAGATATTCCACATTCCAGCATGGAAGCTGCCTGTGCTTCCATAGATGGATAGTATTTAGAACATAGCTCGAATAGTTCATCCTCGTTAGGAATTATAATATCAATATCAGCAAGCATTTCCCGTGTCATAGAAGAGCAGGCAGAAGGCTTTACGATGGTTTTTGCATGATATTTGTGTGCCATACGGCATGCCTCTCGCATAGTATCCAATGGAATCTCTGATTGAATCAGACAATATCCGGTGTTTTCAAATAAATGTTCTTTCTCGCAAATATCCTGAGGAGTGAAAATTCCGTTTGCCCCTGTGAGAATTGAAATCATAGAGTCACCATTAGAATCTACAAAGATATATGCTTTTCCTGTATCGGTTTGCAGACATCTTTTTACTCCATGGGTTTCTACCCCATTTTCATTTAATGCACGATAAATATTGTCAGAATCAAGATCAGAACCTACATTTCCAATCAGTGTTACACGATGTCCAAGTCTGGAAGCACCGATAGCCTGATTGATTCCTTTTCCGCCAGGATAAACGGAAGAGGTCGATGTGATGACTGTTTTTCCTGTATGTGGAAGCTGTGGAACATTTAGATAAGTATCCATATTGATGCTTCCTACAACTGTAATTTTTAAAGAGTTCAAATTAAATGGTATACCAATGGTAGCCGTATTATCTATCTTGAATCCTTCAGAAAATCCAGGAGTCCTTGTATGAGATTTTTCTATTCTGGCAATTATTTTTTCGCATAAATAAACACCAAAGTCTTTGTTGGATGCTGTGTAAGTAGAAATCTCAGGGAACGCCAGGGTTTCTGTTGCGTCATTTTTCAGGCAGATAAGAGAAAAATCTTCAGGTATTCGGTAATGTAAAGAATTCATAAGTTGGTAAAATTCAAGTGCTTTCTGATAATGTGAAGAGATAACAGCACTTATACGATGGGTGTTTACTTTATAGATTAAGGAGTCAGTAAACTCGTAAAAAATGAATTCTTTATCCAATTTCATATGATTATCAAATAAACATTTTTTATATCCTGATAAAAATGCGTCAGTTCTCCGCCCTTCTGTAAGCAGGCAGGCAATATTGTGGTGCTTTCGATCAATTAGTTCCTGCGTTAGCCGATAGGCAAATTCTTCATAAGGTAAGAATATGGAATTTTTTCCGCCTACAGGTCCAATAGTAAGGAAGGGTATATCTTTTGTTTTAAAGCAAGAAGCATAATCAAGGCTTTTTGTTTCAATAGGTTCCCAGATAATTCCATCGACATTGTTTTTACAGAGAGCAGTGATATTTTTGAATTCTTGTTCTGTACTCGAGTTACTATTACACACAATAGTCGTATATCCGTTTTTTTGAGCAGTCTGAATAATTCCATCCAGAGTCTTATCGAAAGAAATAGAGGAACGCAGTAGTATGCCAATAACCCATGTTTTTTGATGCGATGCAGCTGAAGAGTAGGGGGTATAATTATATTCTTTCACAATTTTTAATACACGTTCACGTGTTTCCTGACTGATACTTTCGTCTTTTTGGTTTACGATTTTGGATACAGTGGAGGTGGAAACTCCTGCAAGTTGGGCAATCTCTTTAATATTCATAAATTTTCCTCCAAATTATTGATATATCCATGATAGAGAAATTATAAAAATATGTCAACAAAACACTTCATATGAAATGTGCACAATTTTTACTCTCTAAAATTGTTGGTATTGATGTATTGGTGAAAATATATTGACAATAGGAGTAAATAAGTGATAAAACTTATATAAGAAAATAGTTTCGGAAATCTATTTCTTAAAATAAATGTAGGTATAGTAGAATGAAAGGTTTCGAAACTGACTAGAAGAAGGAGGGTAAGGGGATGACAAAGAAGAGAAATAAGATGACCTTTACAGAGGGAATGAAGGCGCAGTTTTCTACGAAATCAATTGTATTAATCCCGATAGCAGTAGGGATTAATCTGATTGGAGGAACTTTATGTTCCGCTTTAAAGCTCCCATTATTTTTGGATATGATAGGTACAATTGTGATTGCTTGTCTGTCAGGTCCATGGGTGTCGGCGCTTTGTGGTTTGTTGACAAATGTATTTTTAGCTCTGGTTGCAAATCCAGTTTATCTGCCATATTCCATTGTCAGTGTTTTATGTGGTCTTATAACGGGGTATATGGTGAAGGCCGGACTATTTAAAAGAATATGGGGAACTGTGTTAATTTGGATTGCATGCACACTTACTAATACGGTGTCAGCATCATTAATTACCATTTTTGTATATGGAGGGGCGACAGGAGTTACAGGTTCCTCTGTATTTACGGCAACTTTGATTGCAGCGACGAAAGATATTATGATGTCTGTATTTTCTTCTTCCTTTATTGAAAATTTAATAGATAAAGGGATTGCATTTTTCATTGCCTATATTATTGTACAGAAAATACCAAAAAGATTTTTAAGTCAGTATGCGGCAGATACAATGGAAGAAGATGATGAGGATGAAGACGAAGCTGAATAAAATAGGATGTTTTTTATTAGTGGAGGGAATCATGGTCAAAACATCAAATACATTTGTGGAAAAGCACACAGTGATTGAGAAATTAAATCCAATGACTAAAGTATTGGCAATTTTTTCTTTGGGGCTGGGAACATTGATTTTTCCTAACTCCTGGCTTGGACTTTTGGTAATTATAGGATTATTTATAGTAGCATATATTGCAAAAATCTTAAAAGAGTTTACAAAAGTAATGCTGGGATTTGGAATACCGATTACAGTAATGTTAATGTTTATTCAGGGCTTCTACAGTCCTAAAAATAAAACAATGATTGCAGACTTTGGATTTGCCAGTCTTGGTCTGGAAGGAGTTTTATATGCATTGAAAATTGTCAGTACATTATTAGTTTTTCTTGGTTCTTTTTATATTATGAATAAAACAACTTATACAGGGAAATTAGTTGCTGCATTAACAGAAACAGGGCTTCCACCAAAAGTTGGATATTTGATTCTTGCAAGTCTGAATGTTGTTCCTCAAATGCAAAGAAGAATGTCTGTCATTCAGGAAGCGCAGAATGCCAGAGGTGTAGAAACGGGTGGAGGAGTCATATCAAGAGTGAAAGCATACATTCCTTTGCTTGGGCCGGTGGTGATGTCTTCTTTAACAGATGCACAGGAAAGAGGGATGACTTTGGAAACACGTGGATTTGGAATTAAAGGTGTGAAACAGACAAGTTATGTAGAAGTTACAAAATCTAAACTGGATAAAGTATTACGCTCCTTACTGATTGTATTTTTTGTGTCAGTACTGCTTATCACAGTACTAATGAAAACAAATGTGATATAAAGGAAGGAGCTAAAAATGGGAGAAGTAGTATTAGAAGTCAGAGATTTTTCATTTAAATATCGACAGACCAAAAGAAAAGCTTTGAAAAAGATTAATTTTCAGGTGAAAAAGGGAGAATTTTTTGTATTATCGGCGCAAATGGTGCTGGGAAGTCTACCTTGTGTAATTCATTGGTAGGATTGATTCCTCACTATTTTGTAGGAAAAATGTCAGGTGAAGTACTGGTATCTGGAGCAAGGGTTTCAGATAGTAGCATTTCGGATTTATCTGCTCAAATTGGCCTGGTTTTTCAGAATCCGTTTAATCAATTGTCATATACTGCTGGAACAGTGGCAGAAGAATTGGCATATGGACTCGGAAACAGGGGGATACCTAGAAGTGAGATGATACAGAAAGTAGAGTATGTTGCCAAAATAATGCGTATAGATCATATTCTTAACAAAAATCCGTTGGAGTTATCTGGTGGACAGGTACAAAGAGTAGCATTTGGTTCTACTTTTATTATGGAACCTCAAATTCTTGTCCTGGATGAATGTACCACTCAATTAGATCCACTGGGGAGTGAAGAGATTTTTGATATTGTTAAAAAACTTAACAGCGGCGGTATTACTGTAATCATGGTAGATCATGAGATGGAAAGAGTGGCGAAGTATGCAGATAGAGTTATGGTACTGGATAAAGGGCAGGTGATTGCAATTGATCACCCTGGCAAAATCTTTGGGGATCCTGATATCGTAAACTATCATATTGATGTACCAGACTACGTGAAAGTTATACAGGAACTTAAGAATAGGGGATATACAGACAGAGACATAGAGATTACAGAAGAACCAACAATCGCACTGGTAAGGGAGGCGCTTGGAAGATGAAAATAGAATTAAAGAAAATGCGCTATGTGTATCCTACAGGAGAAGAAGCATTAAAAGGGATTGATTTAACAATAGAAGGAACAGATCCAGTTGCGATTATTGGGCAAAATGGTGCCGGAAAAACAACAATAGTAAAACATTTTAATGGTATTTTAAGACCTGCCTCAGGAGATGTTTTCATTAATGGAGAAAATATTCAGAATCGCTCTACTGCTCAGTGGTCAAGAGAGGTGGGATATGTTTTTCAAAATCCGGATGATCAATTATTTTTGGAAACTGTGAGAAAAGAGTTTGAATTTGGACCACAACAGCTTGGAATATCAAAAAAAGAGATTAATGAGAGGATAAATTGGGTTGCTGATATCGTGGGGTTATCAGAGAAATTGGATACACATCCTTTCGATTTAACGTCTACGGAAAAAAAGTTTTGTACAATTGGCGCTGTAATCATGATGGATCCCAAGATTCTTATTTTTGATGAGCCAACTTGTGGGCAGGATGTAGAAGGAAACTCCAGGCTTCAGAGAATTATAGAAGAACTGAAAAGCAGGGAGAAACTCTGCATTACAATTTCACACGATATGAAATTTGTAGTAAGAAATTTTAAAAGAGTGATTGTAATGTGTAAGGGGAAAATTCTGTTGGATGGAAATGCGGAAGATGTATTTGCACAAACAGAACTGCTAAAACAAAGTTTTGTCACTCCTCCGCCAATCACAAGGATTGCACAGGGGGCAGGACTTAAAAAGACCGTTTTTACAACGGGAGCATTTATAAAAATTTTTGAAGAAGAAAGGAATTGTTAAAATGGCAGATGTAATTATTCAAATTTATGGAATCAGAACAACAGAGGATGCAAGAATGGTAGTTGAACAGGGAGCGCATCATATAGGAGTCTCCTATGGGAAAATCAAAAGAACTCCAGGGCAGCTTACATGTGAGCAGGCAAAACAGATTTTTGAGGGGGTACAGCCGGAAGCAGTAAAAATTGGTCTAACAGTATCAGAAGACATTGATGAAATTACGGAAAATTTAAAAGAAGTATTACCGGATGTTTTACACCTTTCAGGGGATATAGAGGGGATATCGCCATTGGAGGTACAAGAGCTGAAAAATAGATTTCCCGGACTTAAAATCATGCAGGCTATACCAGTATTATCAGGTGTGCCGCTGGAAGAACAAAAATAATGCAGTATATCAAAGAGTATGAGCCAGTATCAGATTTCTTCCTGATTGATACAAAAGCTCCCATGGCAGGAGATATTGGTGCGACAGGATTGACACATGATCGGGAAATCGACAGGGTGATTGTAGAAAGTACAAAGGTGCCATGCATTATAGCAGGTGGTCTGGATGCGGATAATGTAGCGGAAGCAATTCATGTCACACATCCTTATGGTGTTGATTCATTTAGTTTAACCAATTATGATGATGAGCGTGCAGATACTCTTCATTGCAAAGATCCGGCTAAAGTAAAGGCGTTTATAGAGGCTTCACAGAATGCATAATGTAATTGTAATTGGTGATGCCAATGTAGACATTATTGTGCCGTACCCAAGATTTTTAAATAAGGAGCGAACATTAGTGGATTATCCAACGCCAGAATTACAGGGAGGCGGAACATCTGCCAATACAGCTGTAGCCCTTGCAAAATTGGGGGTTGGAGTAAGCTTTTGGGGAACAGTAGGGGAAGACCAGTATGGGCGGTACATAAAAAAGGATTTAAAAAGTGAAGGCGTGAATATAGCTGACATGATTACTGAGCCGGAGTTAAATACAGTTGGTGTATTTGCGTTTATCGATGAGAATGGGGAGAGATATCTCTGGGGTTGGCCGAGAACAGCACAATCCTTTAAAGTCCTTGATGAAACAAAAATACCATTCGAAAAAATTTACAAAGCAGATTGGGTGCATTCATCGGGAATGTGCTTAGCGTATGAGAGCTCAGCCCGGAGCACAATCATAAAAATATTTAAGGCAGCGTATGAGTCAGGAATACCGACTTCTTTCGATTTGAATTTGAGGGTGGATAATGGAGCGTTGGATCCAGAATATGAAAAGGCTGTACGTGAGATTATCAAATACACAACATATTTGTTAGGTTCAGGAACTGACGAGTTTATTTGGCTAGGTGAAGAAAAAGACTGGAGAAAAAATGCGCTTAAGTTTGTTTCTGATACAAGGACGGTAATTGTGCGTAATGGAAAAGATGGATCGTACGGCTTTTCAATAAATGAAGAGGAGAAAGCAGCAGCATTTAACGTTAAAGTCGAGGATACAGTTGGAGCAGGAGATGTTTATAATGCAGGATTTATCAGTGCACGGCTGAATGGGCAATCGCTAAAAGAGAGCTTGATTTTAGGAAATGCCGTTTCTGGATATACGGTAAGCAGAAAAGGGGCACGAAGCAGCCCTGATCAAACAGAACTAAAAGATTTTTAAGAGTACACCAGGCAGAAGTGGAGGAGAGAAGATGAGGAAAGTAATTTTAGATTGCGATCCAGGGCATGATGATGCATTTGCAATGATGTTGGCAGTGCAGCATTTAGATGTATTGGGAATAACAACGATTGGCGGGAATTGTACATTGGAGAATGTTACAAGAAATGCGCTGAAGGTGCTGGAAGTTCTTGGGAGAACCGATATTCCGGTATTTTCAGGTCACTCCTGTCCGACAACAGTTCCGCTTGTAACGGCACCGCAGTTTCATGGAGAAACCGGACTGGATGGACCGGTACTGCCAGAGCCGACAATAAAAGCGCAAAGTAAGCATGCTGTAGATTTTATCGTAGAAACTGTGATGAATACAGAAGATGTAACATTGATTGCAACAGGGCCGTTGACAAATATTGCAGCAGCGATTAATCGTGAACCCCAAATTGTAGAACGAGTAAAAGAATTGAGTATTATGGGTGGTTCTGTGACTTTTGGAAACTGGACACCGGCTGCAGAGTTTAACATTTATGTGGATCCAGAAGCGGCATACCGTGTATTTAATTCTGGATTACACATAAAGATGTCTGGAATCAATTTAACAAGACAGTGTTGTCTGACAGCAGAGCATGTAGCTGAATTTCGTAAAATTGGTACAAAGGCGGCGAATTTCGCAGCAGATCTTACAGAATTCTTCATTGACACAACGATTAAAAGTGCTTCTCTTTCAGGGGCAAATATGCATGATGCTTGTGCAGTTGCCTGGTTGATCAATCCTGATTTAATAAAATCAGCAGAAATGCATATCGATATTGAGTTGAAAGGAGAATTGACAAGGGGGATGACAGTGTGTGATTACAGACATCTTCGAGGTGTGGAACCAGCAGTGGATTTATACAGGGAACCACAGATGGAGTTTCGAGGCAAACAGCCAAATGCAGAAGCAGCACTGGAACTGGATTTTCCGGGATTTATGAATTTGTTGTATAAGACATTAGCGGAATATAGATAGGATGGTATAAGGGCACAAAGCGGTTATAATACTCACTTAACAGGAGTGTGACCGCTTTTTACTTTAGACTTATCAGGAAAGTTGGGAGAAACAGAATGAAATATAGAATACGATTATGGGATTTTGATGGAACTTTGGCTGATACAGGAAGAGATGTCTGGAATTCTATTCAATATGCAGCAAAGAAATGTGGCGGTGAGATTGACAGAGATTATATGAAAAAGGACAGTAATTTGGGAAAACCGCTGGCAGAAATTTTTGAGAAAGTGATGCCGTATCCGGGGAAGCAGAAATTTGGGCAATTTGAACAGTTGGTAAGAATACATTACAGAGAAATAAGTATGTACGAGGAGACCTATTTATATCATGGAATTGCAGAGATTCTGGAGAGTGCAGAAGTGGAGGATGCAGCAGATTACGTGATTACGATGAAACCAAAGTCGGCATTAGAACGGATTTTGGAAACAAAAGGGTGGAGTAATCTGTTCACGGATTGTCTGTCTCCAGATTCTTTTGACGGGAAAGAGAAAAAGAAAAGTGAGTTAATTTCTTATATCCTAGAAAAAACAGGATGTAAACCAGAAGAAACAGTTTATATAGGAGATACTTGGAGTGATGTAATAGCAGCAAGAGAAAATAATATCGACTGCATTGGAGTTACATATGGAGATGGAGATACAGGAGAATTATTAGCGGAAAATCCACGGTTTTGTGTGGATTCTGTTTGTGAGCTTAAAAAAATATTAGAGGAAGGTGCATAAAATGCTTCAGGATTTTAACATTTGTATTCAAACGCAGTTTGTATTTGGGAAAAATGCGCAGAATCAGATAGGATCTGAATTGAAGAAAAGAGGAGTAAAGAGGGTACTAATTCATCATGACAATGGCGAGTTTTTATATGCAACAGGATTGTTAGAAAGTATTAGTAGAAATTTAGAAAAAGAGGGGATATCTTGGGTAGAACTAGGAGGTGTGTTGCCAAATCCAAGACTATCCCTTGTGTATGAAGGTATTGAGATTGCAAAGAAAGAAGATGTAGATTTTGTAATTGCAATAGGCGGAGGAAGTGTAATAGATTCAGCGAAGGCAATTGGATTGGGAGCTGTTATCAAAGGTGATGTATGGGACTTTTTTACAGGAGCTGCAGTTCCGGAATCCTCTCTTCCTGTTGGCGTAATCCTGACCTGTCCTGCTACGGGAAGCGAATCCAGCGCTGTTACAGTTGTAAATAATACAGAAGAGGGGAAGAAACTACTTGTGAGTCATCCGCTTGTAAGACCGGTTATTGCATTTATGAATCCGGAACTTACTTGTTCTTTATCTCGTTTTCTTACATCATGTGGTGTGATAGACATGTTTTCTCATGTATGTGAACGATACTTTACTCCGGATGATGAAATAGGGGTAATTGACAGAATGAGTGAAGGCATTCTAAAAACTTTAGTAGATCTAGGACCTCGTGTATTAAAAGAACCGAGGAATTATTCTTATAGAGCAGAGATTATGTGGATTGGTACTATTGCCCATAATAATACAGTTGGTGTAGGAAGAGTCCAGGACTGGGCAACCCATGAGATAGGAAATGAGTTGAGTGCGCTTTATGATACTCCTCATGGGGCTACACTGTCTATTATTATGGGCTCATGGATGCGTTATGTGTATAAAAATAAGCCTGAACGGTTTGCGCGATATGCACAAGAGGTATTTGGGGTAAAATGGGAGCCGGAAAATACAATAGAGGCGGCGTACCAAGGAATTCTGAGAACAGAAGACTTCTTTAAACATATGGGGATGCCTGTATCTTTTCATGACTTTAAGATTCCTACGGACGGGACAGAAGAAATGTTGAATCGAATTGCATTAGTCAGGAAGATCATTGTATTGGGGGATCATGCGGTTGAATAGAGAAGACTGTCAGAAAATCTATCAAATGGCATTTTAAGAAATGATGGAAGGGATATCTTTTGAAGAAAAGATATCTCTTTTGTTATATTGAACAAAAAAAGAAGAGCAAAAATTGTATAAAACGACGTATATTACAAAAAATGTTGACACAAGTATAAAAAAATGATAAATTTTATTTAAGAAAATAGTTTCGGAAAATAATTTCCTAAAAAGGGGTAAGTTATGAAAGTTCTTAATTTTGGTTCATTAAATATTGATTATGTTTATAGTGTTGAAGATTTTGTAAAAAAAGGAGAAACCATTTCATCCAATAAACTGAATGTTTTTAGTGGAGGAAAAGGGCTGAATCAGTCAATATCTCTTTCTAAAGCAGGAGTGAATGTTTGTCATGCAGGAATGATTGGACATGATGGAACGTTTTTGGAAAAAACATTAAAGCAATCGGGAGTTGATATAAAATATCTGAAAAAATCGGAATCTGTGCGAACAGGAAATGCAATCATACAGAATAACAGGCAGGGTGATAATTGTATTATATTGTACGGCGGTGCAAATCAAGAGATAACAAAGGGATTTGTGGATACAGTGTTACGGGAGTTTGCATCAGAAGATTGGCTAGTATTACAAAATGAAATAAATGAAATTCCTTATATTGTTGAGCAGGCCCATAAAAAAGGGATGAAAATAATCTTAAATCCATCACCGATGAATAAGCGTATTTTTGAGATTAATCTAAATTACATAGATTGCTTTATTTTAAATGAAATAGAAGCACAAGAGCTTACAAAGACAAGTTCAGATCAGGAGATATTAAAGCAGGAACTGGTGAAGAGATTTCCGAATGCAGAAATAGTGCTGACACTTGGAGAACAAGGGGCTATGTATCTGAAAGGTGACAGATGCATATTCCAGAGAGCTTATCGAGTAGAAGCAGTTGATACAACGGCGGCCGGAGATACATTTACAGGATATTATCTGGCGGGAAGAATTCAGCAGATGCCAGTGGAAAAAGCGCTGGATATGGCTGCAAAAGCATCTGCAATTGCGGTTTCAAGAAAAGGAGCAGCACCGTCAATTCCAAGTAGAGATGAGGTGACGCAATACCAACAATTGTAAAAATCTAATATTAGGAGGAGAATATCGTGAAGAAAAGAAATTTGATTATTGACACAGATCCAGGAATTGATGATGCGGCAGCAATCACAATTCTATTATCGGAACCATCGTTGGATGTCAAATTGATTGCAAGTGTGTCAGGAAATGTTGGAATCGAGCATACAACCAATAATGCATTGAAACTTTTGACATTTTTAAACAAGAAAATTCCAGTTGCAAAGGGAGCGGCAGCCCCATTAATGAGAGAGAATCGTTTTGCAACAAATGCACATGGAAAATCGGGAATGGGAGGATTTGAGTTTCCGGAATTTGGAACAGAGCTTCTTTTAAAAGAAAATGCTGTAATGAATGAATATTATACGTTGCTGAATTCCGATGAAAAAGTAACAATATTGACATTGGGACCATTGACAAATATTGCGCTTTTGATTGCTACTTTTCCGGAAATTAAAGAAAAAATCGATGAAATTATTATGATGGGAGGCTCAACAGAAAGAGGAAATATAGGTATTTATGGTGAGTTTAATGTCATGATTGATCCAGAAGCAGCAAAAATGGTTTTTGGATCAGGTATACCGATTACGATGGTAGGGCTTGACATAGGCAGAAAAGCACGATTGACTGTTGAAGATCTTGAAACCCTTGAAAAGAGTGGAGAAGCTGGAAATATGGTAAGTTCGCTGTTTCGCTCCTATGATGGAGGACATATTGAGGAAGGAATTAAGATGTATGATCCATCAGCGGCAATGTACCTTATGGAGCCAGAGTTATTTGAAGTAAAAGATGCTTTTATTGATGTTGAAATTTCAAGCCCTCTTACGATTGGCGCAACAGTGGTTGATTATGATGGTACATTGTGTGCTCAAAAGAATGCAAAGGTTTGTGTAGATGTAGATGTCGAGCGCTTCCGCAGACGTTATGTACAGAGGGTGGCAGAGGTTAAATGTTAGTAAATAAAAAAGTAAAAATAGTGAAAGGTATGGTATGAGTAATGGCTAGTACAAATGAGACAAAAGTAACTGGAATTCCAGTTCCGGCAGAGGGAACTCCGGAATTTGAAAAAATGAATCGCATGGCAAGAAGGGCGATTCCATTAGTTCTGATTATATTTATTTTTGGTATTCTGGAACAGCAGGCGTTTGGAATGATTTTCGTAAATATCGGTCAGCAGTTGGGAACTCCGGAATTGGCATCACTAATCACATCACTCCCGGGGATTGCATTGGGGATTGTGTGTGTTATTTATGGGTCACTTGGAGACTTTGTTTCTCTAAAAAAGATGACATTGCTTGGAGTTATTGTATTTGTGATTGGTTCAGTGATCGGATTCGTGTGTGGTGGAATGAGCATTTGGTTTGTTGTAATTGCACGTATGCTTCAGTCAATTGGTGGTCAGGTAGCGGGTTCTGTATTTTTTAGTACTTGTATCTAAGTATGTATCTCAGAGAGAACGTGTTGTTTATTATGGTATTTTCGTAGCGGTTTTCTAGATTTTCAGCAGCTCTTGGTGTTGTGGCAGCTGGGTATATCACAAAACTGGACTGGCGGTGGATGTTTGCAATTCCAATCATCTCCGTTTTATTCATTCCGGCATTGGTTAAGAACTTACCGGATGAACATGCGAAAGGCGCTCAGATTGATGGATGGGGATTTACCCTGATAGGTGCTTTTGCAGGTGCGGTTACAATGTTCTTTACGGATATGAATTTACTGTGGTCAGTAGCATCTATTGTAACTTTGGTAGCATTTATTGTTTATATTAATAAAGCAAAAGATCCATTTATTACACCTGCATTTTTCAAAAATCCTGCATTTGTAGCAACAATGGTTGTAATCTTTGTTGGATATTTCTTTAGTTATACACTGAATGCAGGAGTAAATGCAATTGGGTTGGATGTATTTGGACTTGATTCAGCACAGGTTTCCAATTTGCTGGTATGGTCAATCTTATTGGCAGCTGTTTTGGGATTTGTATGTGGACCGGTTGTAAAGAAAATTGGACGTTCAGCAGCGATTATTATGGCATTGCTGACGATGGGATTAGGATTGATTGCAGTGGCATTTGCAATTCCGCACGGAAGCATCGCAGCACTTGCAGTTGCACCTTGTTTATATTACTATGGAACATCCTTCTTCTATTCACCGATCGTTGATACTGCAACATTAACTGTGACTCCAGAAGAATCAGGACGTGTTTTGGGAGCAAATGATTTGATCCAGGCAATTACTGGGTCTGTAGGAGTTGCAATTTTTGGTCAGATGATGTCAGCAGGAGTGATGTCTGGCGGAAGTATTGCAGGAACAGAGGCAGGTGCAGCATCTACATATGCAAATGTATTTCTTATTGGTGGTGTGATTGTACTTTCAGCGCTGGTAATCTTTATTCTGACAAAGAAAATGATATATAGTCGTTCAAGAAAAGATGGTGAATAATTGAAAACTTTGACAGAAATATAATCATATAAAAAGGTTGTGGAAATATCAGAAAAATACCGTAAGCAATAGCTTTAAATTCACCAAATCACCACTTTACCTTAAAAAAGTACTTGACAAATCCTAAATAGGACATTACAATTAAAAACATCAAAAGCAAAACCGATGAGAAAGAAGAGTAGGTTTTTAAAAGAGATCACAGAGAGCAGCAGGCGGTGAGATTGCTGTATGGATTTTAATTCTGAATGGACTTTCGAGGGCGGCCTGAAATGAAAAGAGTAGGCGTCGTCGGGAACCGAACCCGTTATCAATCAGGAGCGTATGTCAGTACGTGAGAAAGTGGACATTTGTCAATTTGAGTGGTACCGCGATAATGAATTTGTATTTATTACCGTCTCAAGCATATAGCTTGGGGCGGTTTTTTTATACGATCATTGCAGAGCATCCACCCTGTATCCACATGATCGGCTCCTTTGCTTTTGGAATATAGTAATAGAAAAGGAGAACCAAATTATGAAAAAGAGAGTATTCGCAGTTATTTTAGGAAGTGTAATGGCAGTCAGCCTGATGGCATGTGGAACAAAGGAAAATGAGACAAAAGATGGTACCAAAACATATACAGTAGGGATTTCCCAGTTTGCAGAGCATGCCTCTTTGGACAACTGCAGGGAGGGATTTATTGAAGGACTCAAAGAAGCCGGATTTGAGGAAGGAAAGAATCTTACGATCAAAGAGGAGAATGCGGCGGCCGATCAGGGAACAGCAAAGCAGATCAGTGATGGATTTGTTTCAGACGATGTGGATCTGATCTGTGGAATCGCCACTCCAAGCGCGCAGGCGGCATACAATTCAGCAATGAATACAGAGATTCCGGTAATCTATACAGCAGTGACAGATCCAAAAGCAGCAAAGCTTGCAAATGACGATGGAGCTCCGGTGGGAGAGGTCACAGGAACCAGTGATGAGCTTCCGATCAAAGAGCAGCTGGAGATGATCCGCGAGATGCTGCCGGATGCAGAGAAGATCGGGATCCTCTATACAACAAGTGAAGTGAACTCTGTATCAGCAATTGAGAAATATGAAGAGCTGGCAGGAGATTACGGATTTACGATTGTGAAAAAAGGTGTGACGCAGACAGCAGATATTTCGCTGGCAACAGAAGAGATTTTATCCGAGGTGGACTGTCTGACAAATCTGACGGACAATACGGTTGTAAATTCTCTGGCAACGATTCTTGACAAAGCCAATGAAAAGAAAATCCCGGTGTTTGGAAGCGAGATTGAACAGGTGAAACTGGGATGTCTGGCAGCAGAGGGGTTGGATTATGTGGCGCTTGGAAAACAGACCGGAAAGATGGCAGCAGAGATTTTAAAAGGAGAGAAGACGGCGTCTGAGATGAACTATGAGACGATTTCTGAACCTGGACTTTATATCAATACAAAGGCAGCAGAAGAACTGGGAGTTACGGTAGACGAGACACTGCTTGAAGGTGCAGCGGAAACGTTTGACAGTATTTCAAAGTAAAAAGTAGAAACGGAGAGGAATTGAGATGGACATTTTTGTAACGATTTTGGAACAGGGACTGATTTACGGAATCCTTGCTCTTGGAGTTTATATCACATATAAAATTCTGGATTTTCCGGATCTGACAGTGGATGGAAGTTTTCCGCTGGGGGCTGCAGTGACGGCGACAATGATCACACAGGGAGTGAATCCGTACCTGACCATACCGGTCTCTTTTCTGGCAGGAGCAGCAGCCGGAATCTGTACAGGATTGATCCATGTCAAAGGAAAGGTCAGGGATCTCCTCTCTGGTATCATTATGATGACTGCGCTGTGGACGATCAATCTCAGGATTGCAGGGAAAGCAAATGTTCCGATTTTTGGAGAAGAGAATATTTTCGACAATGAGACAATGAATGGGATTTTCTCAGGCGGGGCAGCGAAATATAAAGTTCTTGCAGTAGTACTTATTCTTGCAGTGATCGTGAAAATAATTCTGGATCTGTATCTGCAGACAAAATCCGGATTTCTTCTGAGGGCTGTGGGAGATAATGCAAATCTTGTGACTTCCCTTGCAAAGGATCAGGGAAATGTAAAGATTTTAGGACTGGCGATCGCCAACGGAATGGTTGCTATGGCAGGCGGAATTTTCTGTCAGGAGCAGAGAGTATTTGAGATTTCCAGCGGTACAGGAGCTATCGTGATCGGGCTGGCAAGCGTGATCATCGGAACCAGCCTGTTTAAGAATCTGACATTTTTGAAAGCAACCACAGCAGTTCTGATCGGTTCTGTCGTTTACAAAGCCTGCGTGGCAGTTGCTTTGAAGTTTTTTGAACCACAGGATATGAAGCTGATCACAGCGGTATTATTCCTCGCGATCTTACTCATTGGAATGGAACGGAAAAAGAAGGTGAAGACAAATGCTTGAGTTAAAACATATTCATAAATATTATAATCCAGGAACAGTCAATGAAATGTGTCTGTTTGAAGATTTTAATCTGACAGTAGAACAGGGAGATTTTGTTTCTGTGGTAGGAAGCAACGGCTCCGGAAAGACTTCCATGCTTAATATCCTGTGCGGCAGTATTCCGGTAGAAGCAGGACAGATTCTGATGCATGGGGAAGATATTTCCCGCATGAAAGAGTATAAAAGAAACCGGAAGATCGGAAGAGTGTATCAGAATCCGGCGCTTGGAACCTGTCCTTCCATGACAATTCTGGAAAATATGTCTCTTGCAGACAACAAAGGCAGTTTTTACGGATTGAGAAAAGGAATTAATAAAAACAGAAAGTCTCATTATCAGGAGCTATTAAGCCAGTTGAATCTGGGACTGGAAAATAAGCTGAATGTAAAAGTCGGTTCTCTCTCCGGCGGGCAGCGTCAGGCAATGGCACTTCTGATGTCAACCATGACACCGATTGATTTTCTGATCCTGGATGAGCACACAGCGGCGCTGGATCCAAAGACGGCAGATCTGATCATGGAACTGACAGATAAGATCGTGAAACAGAAAAACCTGACAACGATCATGGTGACACATAATCTCCGCTATGCAGTAGAATATGGAAACAGACTGTTGATGATGCATCAGGGGGAAGCAGTGATGGATCTGTCAGCAAAAGAAAAACAGGAATTGAAAGTAGAAGATATTTTGGAAAAATTCAATGCAATCAGTATTGAATGTGGAAATTAAGAGAAAGATAGCAAGTACAGATGTAATAAGTCAAGGAACTGCATTGTGTCAGTCCCTTGACTTTTAAATTTTTTGCTATTCTACAGATTTTAATGCGCTGAGCATATCTAAGTATTTGAGTTTTCGATTCATTATGTATCCTAGAATAAATGTAATGACTGCAATCAAAATGGCAGGAATCACAAATGCTTTTGCACAAAGAGCGGGGTTAAACATCACTTCATCCGGTGGAACAACTGCCAGTATGTACTGGTAAAGCAGATCACCGACTCCAAATCCTGCTAAAATACCGAGCAGGGAAAGGAGTATTGTTTCCCGGTAAATATAGAGTGTTACTTCTTTGTCGTAGAATCCGAGAACCTTAATGGTTGAGAGTTCACGGATACGCTCTGCCACATTGATGTTGGTAAGGTTATAAAGGACTTAAAAAGATTCTTTTATACAGAGGCAATTGCGGAGACATTACTGGAATGGATCGTGAACAAAGAAAAGTATGACAGGCAGCAGACGATCGATTATATTTCTGTTATTTTCCGTACCGGGCTGCCTGCTGCCATCAGGCAATATTCAGACGTGGCAAAATAAGTTTTATGATTTCAATAATCTGAAAAAACTTCTTGACAATAAAAAATATCCTCCGTATAATGGTTAAAAGTTAGGGAACTAACTATATAAAGAGAGAGGGATGGAATTATGCAGGATATAGAAGATAAGGAAAGGTACATCAATACCGGCAGGCTGATTCACATTCTTTCCAATCAGATGAAGCGCAGAAATGCGTCTGAAGCAGTGGGAGATGATGGCCTGACCACCATGCAGAAGCATGTGTTAAAGCATATTCTTTTGGAAACGATGCACAGGGAAGTATATCAGAAAGATATAGAAGAAGAGTTTCAAATCCGGAAGTCCACAGCCACAGGGATTTTGCAGCTCATGGAAAAAAATGGATTTATTTCCCGGGAAAGTTCGAAAAAGGATGCCAGATTAAAACGTATTGTACCGACCCCAAAAGCAGAAGCACTCAGACCTGAGATTCTGGAGCACATCAGAGATACGGAAAAGCGGCTGATACAAGGGATAGATCAGGAAGATGTAAAGATTTGCAGAAAGGTGCTTGTGCAGATGATTCAAAATCTTGCAGAAAACAAAAAGAAAATAAGGAGGAAGACGAGAACGATGAATAAAACACTTTTAAAATCAGTCCGGGAATACAAAAAGCAGTCTGTGTTGGCTCCATTTTTCGTAATCCTGGAAGTTTTAATGGAAGTTCTGATTCCGATGGAGATGGCGAAGATCATTGATGTTGGAATCATGCAGGGAAATTTGAGCTATATCGTACGGCGGGGATTGATTCTGGTCATTATGGCTATGCTGGCTCTGTATTTCGGTATTATAGCAGGAAAAATGGCAGCAACAGCAGGTGCAGGATATGCCAAAAACCTGAGACATGATATTTTTTATAAAGTACAGGAATTTTCATTCAAAAATATTGACCGGTTTTCCACATCCGGTCTTGTAACACGTATGACAACAGATATTACCAACGTACAGATGGCATATATGATGAGCATTCGTCTGTTGGCGAGAGCTCCGATCATGATTGTTTTATCCTGGATCATGACACTTTTGATCAATAAGAAAATTGCTTTGCTGTTCCTGATCATCATACCGCTGCTTGGAGGAACACTGATCTTTATTGCAAAGAAAGCGCATCCACATTTTATCAAAGTATTTGATGAGTATGATATTCTGAATAATTCCGTACAGGAAAATGTCAATGCATCCCGCGTGGTAAAAGCCTTTGTACGGGAAGATCATGAAATTGAAAAATTCCATGGAATTTCAAAATATGTCTATACATTATTTACAAAAGCAGAAAAGATCGTGGCATGGAACTCACCGGTTATGCAGTTTACGATCTATACGGCGATGCTTCTGATGGTAGCGATCGGAGGAAGAGAAATTGTATTCGGTGCGATGGAAATCGGAGAAATGACCAGTGTGATCGTGTATGCGTTCCAGATCATGATGGCTCTGATGATGGTTACATTTGTATTTGTTATGATCATGATCGCAGAAGCGTCTACAGACCGTATTACGGAAGTTCTGACGGAAGTTCCGGAGATGCAGGACAAAAAGAATGCGGTTACAGAAGTGGCAGACGGAGAGATCCGGTTTGAGCATGTAGATTTCAGTTATGCGGGAGAAGGCGGAAATCTTTCGTTAAAAGATGTCAATCTTCATATTAAATCCGGACAGACGATCGGGATCATCGGAGGAACCGGAAGTGCGAAATCAACATTGGTACAGCTGATCCCGAGACTTTATGACGTGACAAAAGGAACTGTAAAAGTCGGCGGACTGGATGTCAGAGAGTATAATCTGGAGGCACTGCGCGATCAGGTATCTATGGTATTGCAGAAAAACGTTCTCTTTACAGGAACGATTTACGATAATATCCGCTGGGGAAATGAACATGCCAGCGAGGAAGAGGTTCAGAGAGTCTGCAAACTTGCACAGGCAGATGGATTCGTAAAAGAATTTCCGGCAGGTTATCATACGATGATCGTGCAGGGCGGAAACAATGTTTCCGGCGGACAGAAGCAGCGTCTGTGTATTGCACGGGCACTTCTGAAAAAACCGAAGATTCTGATTCTGGATGACTCCACAAGTGCGGTAGATACAAAGACAGATGCGCTGATTCGAAAAGCATTCCGGGAAGAAATTCCGGATACTACAAAGATCATCATTGCGCAGCGAGTTTCTTCTATAGAAAATGCAGACCAGATCATTGTACTGGATGAAGGAAAGATCATGGGAGTCGGCACATCCGAAGAATTGCTTGCGACAAATGAAATCTACAGAGAAGTATATGAATCTCAGGTAAAGGGAGGTGAGGACGATGAATAGAAAACCAAAGGTTTCAAAAGAAAATTTACAGACCGCAAAGCGGCTTTTAAAATATGTGACCGGAACGTACAAGGTTCGGTTTGTGATCGTATTTATCTGTATTTTGTTAAGTTCGATCGCATCAATTTCGGTATCATTGTCCCTCAAGTTTTTAATCGATGATTTTATCAGTCCTCTGATCGGACAGAAAGATCCGAATTTTGCAGAACTATATCGGGCACTTGCGGTGCTTGGAAGCATTTTCCTGATGGGAGTCATTGCTACATTTACTTATACACGACTGATGGTCTACATTGGTCAGGGTGTTCTTAAAAAAGTAAGGGATGATATGTTTGAACATATGCAGACTCTTCCAATCCGTTATTTTGACCAGAATACGAATGGTTCTATCATGAGTCTTTACACGAATGATACAGATACGCTCAGACAGATGATCAGTCAGTCGATCCCACAGGCACTGATGTCCTTTTTTACGATTATCGTAACCTTTATTTCAATGCTGATCTTAAGTCCGCTGCTTACAATTTTAGCAGTTCTGATCATTGGTCTTATGATCTTCGTAACAAAAAAGATCGGTGGAAACAGTGGAAAATATTTTGTTCGTCAGCAGAAATCTCTGGCAGATGTGACTGGATTTGTGGAAGAGAGAATGAACGGACAGCGCGTAGTAAAAGTGTTCAACCACGAAAGAAAGTCAGAAGAAGAATTTGACAAACTCAACGAGGCGCTCTTTGAAAGTGCTGCACAGGCAAATACCTTTGCAAATATGATGGGACCGGTAATCGGAAACATCGGAAACCTGCAGTTTGTACTGGTCTCTGTACTTGGAGGATTCCTTTCTATTATGGGAAGCGGAGGGATCACTCTGGGAGTTATGGCATCTTATCTGCAGTTTACAAAGAGCTTTACACAGCCGTTTATGCAGGTGGCGCAGCAGTTTAACTCCATTGTTATGGCACTTGCCGGAGCAGAGCGTATTTTTGCTCTGATCGATGAAGAATCGGAAAAAGACGAGGGATACGTAACACTGGTCAATGCGAAAAAAGACGAGAACGGCAATATTATCGAATGCAAAGAAAGAACCGGAATGTGGGCCTGGAAGCATCCACATTCGGCAGACGGAAGTGTGTCTTATACAGAACTGACCGGAGATGTGCGTTTTGAAGATGTGACATTTGGATACAACGAAGATAAAGTGATCTTAAAAGATATCAGTCTGTTTGCAAAACCGGGACAGAAGCTGGCATTTGTCGGTTCTACCGGAGCAGGAAAAACAACCATCACGAACCTGATCAATCGCTTTTACGATATTCAGGAAGGAAAGATCCGGTATGACGGAATCAATATTACAAAGATTAAAAAGGATGATCTGAGACGTTCCCTCGGAATTGTACTGCAGGATACCCATTTGTTTACAGGAACCATTATGGATAATATCCGTTATGGAAAACTGGATGCTACTGATGAGGAAGTATACGAGGCTGCAAAACTGGCTCATGCAGATCAGTTTATCAAAATGCTTCCGAAGGGATACGACACTATGTTAAGCGGTGATGGAGAAGAGCTTTCACAGGGACAGAGACAGCTTCTTTCCATTGCGAGAGCAGCAGTTGCAAATCCGCCGGTACTGATTCTGGATGAAGCAACTTCCAGCATTGATACCCGTACGGAGAGTATTGTGCAGAAGGGTATGGATAACCTGATGAAAGGACGTACAGTATTTGTTATCGCGCACAGACTTTCTACGATTCGCAACAGTGATGCGATTATTGTTCTGGAACACGGAAAGATCATCGAGCGTGGAGATCATGCGGATCTGATCAAAATGAAAGGAACGTATTACCAGTTATATACCGGAAAACTGGAGCTTTCATAAAAATTTACTGTGAATGGCAGACCATAAAGCGGATGGAGTTTTCTTACAGAAAGTGTAAGTGTTTTTCATCCACGATACGGCTTATAATATTCTTATCACGAAAGGGAGGGATATTATGAGCCGTACTATTTTGGAAATAGAATCGTTGTACAAAACATATGGGGAAAAGGAGAATGCAGCAGAGGCACTCAGAGGAATCTCGTTTCAAGTATATCAGGGAGAATTCCTCGGAATTATGGGAAGCAGCGGTTCGGGAAAAACGACGCTGTTAAATTGTATTGCTTCGGTTTTAAGACCTACACGAGGTAGGATTCTTCTGAAAGGACAGGATATCGGAATGTATACGGATGCTCAGCTGGCAGCGTATCGGGGAAGACAGATCGGGTATCTGTTTCAGCAGTTTGAATTGCTGGATAATCTGACGGGTGGAGAAAATATTCTTTTGCCGGCACAGATTCACAAAATGCCGGAAAAGGAAAGCAGAAAAAGGATGCAGAAGCTGGCGGAATATTTTGAGATCGAGGAGGTGCTGGAAAAGTTTCCGAATCAGATGTCCGGAGGACAGAAGCAGAGGGTAGCCGCATTAAGAGCGCTTCTTTTGCATCCGCAGATCGTACTGGCAGATGAGCCGACCGGTGCGCTTGACAGCCGAAGTGCACGAAGTCTGATGGAGCAACTCTCCGGAGTGAATCGAGAGGATGAGGCTGCGGTTCTGATGGTGACACATGACGCACAGGCTGCGAGTTTTTGTTCCAGAATTTTGTTTATTCAGGATGGAAAAGTATTTCATGAATTACGGAAGCGAGTCGGGGAGGAGACAAACCGGGAATTTTATGAGCGCATTTTGTCCGTGATGGCGCAGTTGGGAGGAGGAAGCAATTATGTTCTCTGAACTGATCAGACGAAACAGTAAACGAAACCGGCAGGAAAACACGCTGTATTTTGTTACGATGATTCTCACGGTGGCGGCATTTTATATTATCCTTGCGCTGGATCATCAGGATGTGATGATCTTTCTGAAAGAGATGGAGAGAGATGCTGTAAACAAGCTGCTGATGCTGATTCCGATTTTATATGTGGTATCTCTGTGCCTGCTTTATTTCCTGGTATATTTTACGGATAAGTATCAGATGGAACAGCGAAGTCATGAGTTTGGAACCTATGTGATGCTTGGTATGAAGAAAAGAAGTCTGTTTCAGATGCTTTTTCTGGAAGATCTGCGAAATATTGTGTATGCGCTTGTGATCGGGATCCCGGGGGCGCTGCTGATCTCGGAACTTACAAGCCTGATTACGGCGAAGCTTGCAGGATTTGGAATTCTGCGTCATCAGTTTACATTTTCCGGTTCGGCTGCATTGTGGACAGTTATTGGGATTTGCGGAATTAAAATGCTTGCCCGGTTTGTGCTTTGCATCAAGCTTTGGAAAAAAGAGGTTTATGAATTGTTATCCCGTGAACAGAAAGAAAAACAGCGTGCATTTTCGCCCATAAAAACGTGTGTGAAGCTGATGATGGGAATCATTCTTCTGGCAGTAGCCTATGGGATCGGATGCGGGATACTGAGTTCGGAACTTGGGATAAAACGAATGTTTCGTATGACTGCAATTTTATGTTTTTGTGGAGTACTCGGTACATTCTTTTTCTTTCAGGGCCTGGCATATCTATTTGATAGGATATGCAGAAAACTTCCAGGGAAAAAGCTCTGGACATTTACATGCCGTCAGCTGCAGGAAGCGGTATTTTTAAAATCATCTTCGTTGGCAATTTCTTCCCTTCTGATTCTGTTTGCGATCATATGTTGTTCCTATGGAGTCGGGATGAGTGGGCAACTGGGACAACAGGATACGGCAGGGATTGATTTTACATTTGACGAGAAAAAAGAAACGTTAGAAGAAGTGCTGTCATCTCAGAAAGTAGACCAATATTTTTCCAATCTGTTTGAAGTACGAAATGGATTACTTTGGACAGATCTGGATTTTACGGAAGGTATGGAGGAGCGAAAAGTATATGCATATGACTGTGAGGAATTATATGAGCGTCTGAAAAACAGATTGAATCCATATTCTTGGGAAGAATCCCCATTTTTGATCGCAGAATCAGGGTACAATGAGATTTTGCGTTCAAAAGGAATGGAACCTTTGAACTTAAAGGAACATCAGATGGCAATTTACGGGCACCCCACATATTTGTCGGATGAGACTGCAAAGAGCGTAGAGAAACTTCTGAAAGAGAAAGTCTTTGTGCAGATAGAAGAGACCGATTATGAAATCATTCCAAGAGTATGCAATGACAATCTGGTGGCAGACCAGATGTTGACGATTATGTATGGTTTTATTGTACCGGATGAGGTTTTTGATGTCTTTGTAGCAGACGGAAGCTATTCTTACTGGAACGGGATTCTTGATCCGGTTCTGGTAAAGGAGGAAGGATTGCTCAAAGCAGTGATGTCTGTCAATGACCGTCTAAAAACAACCGATCTGCATTATGAAAGTTATCTGGGAACAGCCGGACGGCATATGTTTTATCAGGTGGCATTGGGATATACGACGATCTATCTGGCTGTGATTTTTTTGATTATCGCAAATACACTCATTGGAGTTCAGTTTTTAATTCAGCAGGAGAAGACCGGGGCACGCTACAGCGTTCTGCTTACACTGGGAAGTAACTACAAAGAGCTCTGTCATTGTGCGAAAGTTCAGATCTGGTGGCACTATGGACTGGTATTGAGCGTTGCATTTTTCAGTAGTGTGTTTGGGGTCTGGACATTGTTCCGGCTGATTGGACAGGTGCAGGAAGTAAAAGTTTTCTGGCAGATGGCAGGAAGTGTGTTTCTTTTCTTGTGTCTGATAGAAACAGCTTATATAATAGGAGTTATAAAGACAAGCAATCGCAGGATTTTGAAATTTATTCAGAGAAAACGGCAGGAGTAGAAGACAGGCATGCAAAAAATCATGATCGTAGAAGACGATGAATTCCTTCGGGAAGAACTGGAAAATATTTATCATAAGGCAGGCTATGAGGTATGCTGTGTAACGGATTTTCCAGAAACCGGTGCTGTCTGTGAGGCAGAGCATCCGGATTTGTTAGTGCTGGATCTGGGACTTCCGGGAATCAGTGGATTTGCACTTTGTAAAGAAATACGAAAGAAAGGCAGCTTTCCTATTCTTGTGCTGACCTCCAGGGATAAAATGCAGGATGAGTTGAAAGCACTGGAGCTGGGAGCTGACGAATATCTGACGAAGCCGTGTCATAAAGACCGTCTGCTGGCAAGGACAGAAAATCTGCTGAAACGGGCAATGGGGAATGCACATTTACTGGATGGAGACGATTTTCTTTTTGATACCAGAACCTATACGGTCTGTCAGGGGAAAGATGCCTGTCATATTCCGGAAAATCAGGGGAAGATCTTAAAAATTCTTTTGGAATATGCAGGAACAGAGGTGAAAAAAGAATGCATTTCAAAGGTATTGTGGGGAACAACCGAATACATTGATGAAAATGCGCTTCAAGTCAATGTGACAAGGCTGAAAAAGACATTAAAAGCGCTTGGTCTGGAGAATCGGATAGAAACAATCCGTGGCAGAGGATATCGGTGGAAGAGAGAGCAGTAATATGGAATATATCAGACGAATCTGGAGCGAGATCAAAGAAGAAAAAATATGGTTTGTGATCCTTATGTGTACAGAACTGGTATCGCTATTCTTTCTGTGGCTGTCGGGGATAGAGCAGTTCAAAGTTCTGGCAGGACTGGAAACCAGTTGTTTTGTAATTATTTTCTTGTATGCAGTAATCTGGAACGTAAGGAAAGAGCAGAAAAAGAAAGAGCGGTTTCTTACATTTCTGGCGGATCCGAGTGAAGAAAATGAGAGACTTGCGATCGGGGGAGCAGGAAATGAAGAACAGGAAATCCTGCGGGAGATCGGGGTATATCTTCGAAAAGCATACAGGCAGGCTGATGCAGGGAGGATACAGGAAGAAGAATATGAACGGTATGTAGAATTATGGACACATGAAGTGAAAATTCCATTATCTCTTTTTACACTTTTGCTTGAGAACAGAAGTGAGGAGATGTCACCGACAGTATACAAAAAAATGGAGCATGTCAGACTGCAGATGCAGTCCTATGTAGAGCAGATGTTATATTATGCCAGGGTTAAAGCAGTGAATAAAGAGTATTTGTTTGAAGAGATAAGTCTGGAAGAATGCTGCCGGGAGGTGCTGGATGAATACCGTCTGTATCTGGAAGAAAAGCAGATCCTGGTGCAGTTGGATCTGAAAGAGAAAACCGTACTGTCAGACCGGAAAAGTCTGTGTTTTATGCTCAGTCAGCTGATCGCGAATTCCATCAAATACACAGGATATGAAGCCGAAAAGTGTCCGAAGCTGAAAATCAGTTCCGGAAATGAGAACAACAGAGTCAGCCTTTCTGTCTGCGACAATGGGTGTGGCGTAAAACCATATGAACTCCGCTATCTTTTTGAAAAAGGATTTACAGGAGAGAACAGCCAGAAAAAATCGACAGGGATGGGATTGTATCTGGTACGGCAGATCGGACAGGAATTAAAGATAGAAGTAGAAGCAGTGTCGGTCTACGGAAAAGGAATGGAAATCAGACTCTGGTTTCCGGTGGTGTAGGGCAGTTCCATGTGGAACTGCTCTGTTACTGTGGCTTGCAGAGTTATTGTTTACAGTAACTTTTTACAGGATATTTATGGAAATTTAATTGTATCCTGATCAAAATTCAAGTATAATAAAACCAATCTTGAAAGGAATCCCTTTCAATTTTCAAATATGGCAAAGAATTGCCATTCAAAAGTTATTCCCAGATAAAGAGTAAAGAGATGGATAAAAGAATAGAGGGAGTTTGTCTGTATTTGCGATTGTGAAACATCGCGTCAAAAGATATAATAAAATCAACGATATAGATACATACTCGCCGAAATATTCTGGTTTCCATCAGAACAAAGGAGGAGTGTGTATGAAGAAAGAAAAAACAACACAATTTTTAATGAAGCCAAAGGTAGATTTCTGTTTTAAAGAACTGATGCAAGATGAAGAGGTGCGCAATGCATTTCTGGCAGCAGTACTTGGGATCAATCTGGAAGAAATCGTTGAGAGCAGGATTTTGCCGTCCCACCTGCGTCAGAAAGACAAAGATGATAAACTGGGGATTCTGGATGTACGGGTATTGCTAAATAATAAGGAGCAGATCGATATTGAAATCCAGGTGACATCCAGTGAATACTGGGTAGAACGTACCTTGTTCTATCTGGGAAAGATGTTTGTGGATCAGCTAAAACCGGGAGAAGACTATCAAAAATTAGAAAAATGTATTCATGTCGGGATTTTAAATTTTACATTGTTTGATGATGAAGAATACTATTCCCGCTTTCATTTCTGGTCGGATCAGGGAAGAAAGATGTATAGTGATAAGTATGAAATCCATACGCTGGAACTTCCCAAGCTGGCAAAACATGAGTATCCGGAGACAGAACTGTTGAAATGGCTTCAGTTTATCAATGCAGAGAGCAAGGAGGAATTTGAAATGGCAGCGGAAAAAAGCGAATATATTAAGAAGGCGTATGAGGATCTGAACCGGATCAGTGCAGATGAAGAAAAGCGTCTAGAATATGAAGCAAGAGAGCGTGCGATTCGAGATCACCAGTATTTTTCTACTGTTTACAAAGAAACTGGGCTTAGAGAAGGACGAAAAGAAGGCCTAAAAATAGGCCGACAGGAGGGGCGACAGGAGGGGCTGCAAGAGGGCCGGCAGGAGGGCCGGCAAGAAGGCATACAGGTCGTGGTAGAGTTGCTTCGGGAAATGGGAATGGAGAAAGAAATTGTATGTGTAAAAATTCAGGAAAAATTTCAGTTTTCTCTATCAGATGCAGCGAAGGAGGTAGAAAAGTACTGGAAATCATAGAGGAAGCCGAAAAGGAGGCATCATTAAAAATTCATAATAAAATTCCCTGACAGCATTTTGGTTGCTGTCAGGGGGCTTAAAAACGAAAATTTAATCTATAATTTGCGGGAAACGAATAAACACACGTGTTCCGATACCTTCCTGACTTTCGATAAAGACGCCAGAACAACACTGGAAATGAATCGAGAGGGCAGGCGGAAACTGCCCTCTCTATATCTTAGGAAAATGATGTAAAATGTAAATTAGTGTCTGCTGAGCAAACTGAAAACACTTGATTTTACTGACTTTTGCCCCATTTTCTGGTATAATGATTGCAAGGATTTTGACAAAAACAAATCGTTTTTCTTGCAGTTTTCTTACAGATTTTAA
>ENA-OQIF01000219-OQIF01000219.1-human-gut-metagenome-genome-assembly--contig:-NODE-219-length-28897-cov-5.013139_pt1 | contig 28897 bp, 30 predicted proteins | sample MGYA00242574_ERZ504738 | MGnify/ENA primary metagenome ERZ504738 (study PRJEB26092, sample SAMD00036437) | human gut metagenome | host: Homo sapiens | study: EMG produced TPA metagenomics assembly of...
GGTACAATTTCTTGTTCTTGTTTCTCTGTATAAGGAATCCGTTCGCCTGTGACTACCAGCCGCTTGGTATTCAATCCGTATGGCGTACATGTGATTAGGGATACCAAATCTTTTTCCGCCTGTATCCCCAAGCCTTCCACATCTTCCGGATGAATGATGTCAATTTCTGATACCTGATAGGCTAACTTTTCGCCACAGACTGTTAAGAAAAATAAGTCTCCTGTTTCCATTTCATCCAGCCTCGTGAAAAGCTTGGCATTTGGAAGCCCCCGGTGTCCGGTCAGAATGCAATGCGTATTCTCTCCCCCCACCGGAAGGCTGCTTTCCGGAAGATGTCCTACTCCATTTACTAGAACTTCCTCTTCTACCCCATGATAGATTGGAAGATTCACATTGATTTTGGGAATGGAAATCGTTCCCATCATTCCGGTACCGGATAAGTTCAGCTGCTCTTGATAGCTTTCTTCTCCTAAAATGCCTTGCTCCATGTTGCCAACGATAATTCCGTTGGCTTGCCATAGCATTTCATTGTATCGAATTGCTTCTTTTTTGCTTCCTGCACTTTTGCATCGGTCGCTTGGTTCATTTCGTCCTGATAGGTCTTTATCACATTTTGTTGATAATTTTGATCCATCACGCTTGCAACCAACGGGTATGCACAAAGAAGCAATCCTGCGATAAATAAAATGGTTCTTATTCTTTTTTCTTAGACTTATTCCTTTTCCTCTTTACGTTTTCCATATACAAATGCTCCTGCCACAAGTGCTGTTCCTGCCACAAGCATAATTAAAGCTACTGAAGAACCTGTAATTGGAAGTTTCTTTCCTACAGCATTGATTACTGTAAGGTTAGAAGAACCCTCTTCCACATCCGTTGTAAGGTCTACATCCGTTTCTTTATATGCTCCATTGAGGAACTCCTTAATATGTGCTGTTGTTTCTAAGTCCTGCAGCGTTTTATTTGTTGCTCCGTCCCCTTTTATATAATCATTTCGTTCGTCCGTAAAAGTTGCCTTTAATTCTAAAACGATTGGATCAAGCAATGGACGGTAGCCTGTTGGCGCTTGTGTCTCTTTCAGATAGTATGTACCGCTGTCCAAACCATAGATGATGAACGTTCCCTCTGCATTGGAAACCATTTCCACTGCGTCTGCCGGCTGCTCTCCGCCTGTATGGTCTGTTCCACCTATGCTGTCACGATTGATTACGTTGTATCCGTTTTCTGTCTTTTTCACGTATACTTCGTGTTTCAATTCCGGATCTGAATACAAACGGAATTTTGCTCCCTCTAATTTCAGATCGTGATCGTTTGTTTTTAACACATTCAGTTTGTAGGTAAAGCACACGACCGTGTCCCATGGTGTGTATCCGGTATCCCCAGCTCCGTCTCCATCCGGATTGTTGGAAAATTCCAAACGTACATCATTTTCAAATCCCGGACGTCCGGTATCTTCTGCAGCTTTATCATTTAACGTTGCATCGTATCTCAAAACTACTTTCTGTCCATACACATTCTCATTCAAATCATTTTTCTGATTGAACTCACGATCCACGATTGCTTTGATATCTTGGATCTCTACTTTGAACGTCTCTCCATTTCCCGGATTTGTGATGACTTGAAATTCCTCTTTTGCAAGCTCATACATTTTATCTTCTGTTTGAATCTGAATTGTCACAGAGTCCGGATCAAATGTTAATGCTTCATCCATCACATCATGCCATGCATAATAGTATGTGTCGTATCCGTTGATGTTTGGAATATTGGATTCAAATTTATAAGGTACTGTCTGTCCAATCTCATAGTCTCCGATATCGTTCCATCCATCATTTCCGATTTCATCTTTATTGTCGTCTTCTTGGATTTTCTTGATGACTGTCGGATAATCCGATTTGATGTTTACATCTGTATCCGGATTCGCTGTATTAACGATACACATCGATGCTGCAGAATGAGTTCCTCCTACCTCGCTTACTTCATCTACGATGTAGTAGCCATACTCTAACCCACTGATTTCAATCGAATTGTCTTCTTTGGTTTCTGTTGCAAGCACTACATCTGCAGCAACTTGGTCTTCTACAATCTGATCTCTGAGTTCTTCTACAAAATATCGGAACTCACTGTAAGAACCTTCTACGTTCTGTTCGGTCTGTGCGCCTTCGACTTGGTTGTTATTTAAAGACTGAATGTAATCGATCACTTCATACTCTGTCACTTTCGCAGCATCTTTTCCAAGCTTTTCTCCAACAACTGTTTTTAGCGAATCTTCATATGGCTCGTTAAATGTATAATTGATAGATTCGCCACCTACTGAGTTTTCCGCATTGAATAACTGATATACGTTGAATTTCTTTCCTGCTAAAGTCTGTCCTTCATTTCCTTGGATGGTGATGCTCGCATCCCCACGTCCAAAATCTGCTACTCCGTTCGGTGTATTCACAGTCGTACGTGTTTCTGCAGCTTGTACCTGCAGTGAACCGATGGAACTTGTTACTCCTCCCATTGCAACGATTGTCGACATTGCAAGTGCCATAAACATTTTTAAAGTTCTTTTCTTCATTGTCCCTCTCCTCTCTAATGTGTATCCAAATAATAAAATCATTCCAAATATAATTGCGACCAACATCATCCATAATGTGGTATTGGATCCGGTATTCGGAAGTTTCATACCGATGTTATTAATAATGGTCATCTCTGCTACTCGGTCTGCTTTTGTGCCGGTAACCGTAAACATGCCTTCCGAATCACTTGTGAACGCTTCTCCATTTACATAGAAGATAAATTCATCTCTTACCGGGGTGCTTTCTGCATAAACTTCATATGTCACCGGATTCCCATTTTGATCTAATGGAAGCCGATATCCTGCCGGCGCTTTCGTCTCCTTCAGATAGTATTTTTGTCCTACTTTTAAATCTTCAAAATTCAAAATTCCTTGATCGTCTGTAACACCTTTTGTAACTTCCTGTGTACAATCCTGATCAGAGAATAATGTGAACTCAGCTCCTGCGAGAAGCTTGTCCTTATTGTTCAGCTTGTGGATTTTCAAACTGAATGGAGCAAGTAAATCTTCAACCGTTAAAGAAATATTTCCCTGAGCTGTCACTTCAAATTTGATATTTCCAAGTGTTGGATTGGTTGTAGAAGTCAATGTGACTTTGTTGTCCTCTGCCACATCAAATTCAATAATGTTCCTATTTATTACATACCCATCCATAACTTCAAGCTCTGTAATCGCATGGTGTCCATGCTGCAAGGCTTTAAAAGTCAACGCTCCATTTTCATCTGTAGTCAATGTTTCTTTTGTGCCGTCCGGTTTCGTATGTTCAAATTTTGCTCCCGGAATTGGAATCTCAGTTCCTTCCTGTACTTTCTTCAAATCCAGTTTCATTACATTTTCAGGAACGATTGGCTTGTTATAAGTGTTTACACTTTCAGATGTTCCTGTTGATGTAATCTGTCTTACAAACACTTCCGGATTCAATAAATAGCCTTCCGGTGCTTTTGTCTCCTGAATAGTAATTGTACCAATAGGTAAAGAAGCAACTCCTTTACTATTTAAATACAACGCATCTCCTGATACCAAATAATCTTTTGCATACATGGTAAAACCATCTTTGTCCGTCTTAAACACCCATGTACGTGCAGGTGTCTTACCTAATGTAGCTGGGTCTTTGTTGGCTTCCCATAATCCTGCATAATATTTAACAGTGAATTGTGCGTTCTCTAATGTCGCACTTCCCTGCGGTTTATTTGCATTAGTCTCGGCATCTACTTTTCCAAGCAGTATACCAATTGGATCTGATTGAGGTAAATCTGAAAATGAAACCGTTGCTGTTCCTCCTGCAGGAACGTACACAGATTTTGTTTCCGGATTTAATGCATATCCTTTCGGAGCTTTGATTTCCTTCACATAGTAAGTTCCTGCATTAAGTGTCAATGTGTTAGAGTTTCCGTTTGCATCAGTTGTAAATGTTCCAACTCGTGATGCTCCGGAAAGGGAAGAGCTGCTATATACCCCAAACTGAGCACCCGCCAAAGAATAACAAGGATTCCCATTTGTCAAACTCGGATTAGCAGATGTTTTTTTCAGTGTTGCCTTTCCCTGTTTCGGTGCCGGAGGAATGTATCCCAAAAAAGCTACATCCTGATAATTATCCGGGGTGATATCTGCAATATACGCATGATACCCCCAAGTAATTGGATCGGTTTTACCACTTAATGAGGCAATATAACTTCTTGCTCTACCATTGTTATTGCAACTACCATTTTGATAACCAACTGCAAACGTTGCGTTATCCATATCGTATCCCAAATCGCCTCCGGAATATCCCGGTCCGCCTGGAGAATAGTACAGAATTTTTCTTACAACAGGATCGTTCCACTCTCTAATTGTTCCATATTTTGTCTGATTATTTCCCCAAAACGATTTTTGTTTTCTGCACAATAGCCGTAGCTATTTGCGCCGGAAATTTCAAAGTATCCGTTTCCTGCACCACTTACCCTTGGCTTCTGTGTCACGCCTACACTTTGTCCCGATGTAAATCCACGTGCAGCCAAACTCCTGTCATCTTCATCAGAAAGTTTAACCTGACTTTTTTCTAAGATTTCTTCCATCTCTTCCTGAGTTGCCATTTCAACTAGAATGTTCAAATCCGGATCGGTAATGTCTCCATCTTTTCCGATTCCGTTCTCAAAACGATACTCTGATGTCAGATACGCATTTTCATCTAAGTAGTTTTCTAGTCCAAGCCTTTGAGCAGTTTCTTTGCGGTATGCCACTGCTTCTTCCGACATATCTTCGCCGGCAAGGTACATTTCTATGATTTTCTCATAGGTATTCTCTTCATTTTTTATCATCTCTTGTGCTTGAACCGTTGAAGAAAACAAAACACAGATAAGCACAAGCGCTAAGATTCGTTTTAATTTTTTCAAAGTGTTTTCCTCCCATCTCACTCAAAAATGGTAATAAAAAATAGAGCATCCCATGATACTCTACTTTCACGTCGATATTTATTTTATTTACTTACTCCGCAGCTACATATATAACCAGTTACGACTTCTTCACTCCAAGCCGGCGAATCTTCAACCCATTTAGTTGTATATTCAGCTTCATGGTAAACTTCATTGTACCCTGTTAATACAGATTCCCATTTTGAATGAAATCCTCCATTTTCTCCATTAAGCATATGATTTTTGACATGTGCCACTTCATTTCCTGTTATATCTGCTCCACAAGCATTGCAAATACTTCTTTCATCATTTTCATAAATAGGTATTTTTCTGTCCAAGCATCTTTTACAAGAACCTGCTCATTATGCCCTGTTGCCGGATGTTGTACTGTGGTCTTTTGTGCAGTCCAAGTATGCTTATGGGATGGTTTCTCTGCACCGGAATTTCCACTACTCGGTTTTTCCGTTTTGCCCTGATTCTTATTCTCAGAGTTTGAAGCATTTTGGGAACTATTTGATTCTGATTTATTTTCTGTCGCAGTAGCAGATGCCTTTTCCGTTTCCTGCTTCTTATCTTCCGACTGTTTTTCCTTTTCTACTTTGGAAGAAGCTTCAACAGACTGTTTCTCTTCAGATTTTTTCTCTGTATCTCCGGAATCATTTTTTTTCATATTTTTCGTCTTAGTTACATTTGCTACTTTCCTTGGGGTTTCCGCCCTGGATGTTGCTTCTGCATCTTGACCCAAAATTGTGACGCCAGTCAATGCTAGTAACAAAACAAAGGCTGCTCCTGCTCTTGCAATGTTTTCCTTTCTCATATCTTTCCTCCTTCCAAACATCCTCAAATCTGCCTTTATTATAGCTTACTTCCTTGTTCTTTACAATAAATCTTTAATCAACGTGAAAATTATTCAACATTTCGTAAAAGCTTTCTCATAAATTTTCCTTTTTAATTTTCTGCCTCTTCCCCCAAAAAGAAAAATTTACATGGATTTTTAATCCACTACAGTTTTTTCATCGCCGTACCTGCAACGGCGTAAGAAAAATTTTTCTTAAAAATATGTAATTGTAAATTTTTCTTTTAGTTAAGAATTAGACTTAAATTCTCTTATACATCTAAACACGGTAGATTGACTGCAGCCTAATCTTTCTGCCATCTCTTGCCTATCAAGATTTGGATCTTGCTTCCAAAGTTCATAAACCTTTTGGCGAGTGCTTGCACCTCTTGCAAGTTGTCCTGAAATATTTTTACTTTTGAAATTCTTTTTTGCTCGCCATTGTGCATCCTTCGCATTGTAAGTTTTTCCATCCTCCGTGTTATGAAGTATCTCACGATAGATTGTAGTCCTATTCCTTCCAATCATGTCTGCAATTTTGTTCATGTCCGCCATAGTCATATTTTTTTTGTACAATTTTTCAATGATTAATCGCTCTTGAAACGATAATCGACTATAGCTTTGTCCCATCCTTGCTCTTCATCCCCCTTTCCAAACTCGTTGATTTTTCAATGATTTTTAAGGTTTTTAGGTAATAAAAAAAACGCCCCGGAGACTAACTAAATTTAGTCTCCGTGCGTTAAATTATAGACGTTTCAATTTTTTTCAATTACTATTTTTTTCAATTACTTAATCATCGTGATATATCCTTGCACAAAGATAAACAATACTACCAACGGCAAAATATAGATCAAATAGAACTTAAACACCTTTCCACCCGGGAATTTAATTCCTTCTCCAGTATTGGCTTCCTTCAGGAAGTTATCCCATCCCCATCCATACCTTGTCACACAGAACAACAGATACACAAGCGAACCGAGCGGAAGCAGGTTATTACTTACAAGAAAATCTTCTATATCCATGATATTCTTTCCACCAATCTGAAAACCTGCCCAATCTGTCATCCCCAGCACACATGGGAGCCCTAAAATGATAAGCAAAATTCCGTTTAACAATGTCGCTTTTCTCAACGACCATCCCCAAAGATCTCTAGTACATGTGATAATGTTCTGGAAAACGGCAATGACAGTAGACAATGCTGCAAATGTCATAAAGAGAAAAACAAAGCTCCCCAAATACGTCCTCCTGCCATCTCATTAAATACGTTCGGCAGTGTAATAAATACGAGTCCCGGTCCTTCCCCCGGATTGATTCCGAAGGCAAAACATGCCGGGAAAATTATCAATCCCGCCATAATCGCAACAGATGTATCTAAAATTGTTACACTGATTGCTTCGCCTGTCAGCGCTCTCTCTTTTCCAATATAACTTCCAAAGATTGCCAACGCACCGATTCCGATACTCAGAGTAAAAAATGATTGTCCCATCGCCGCAAACACAGTCGTTCCAATTCCAGCTTCTTTGATCTTGGACACATCCGGTTTCAGATAGAACTCCAACCCTTCCATTGCATTTGGCAATGTCAATGCTCTCACTACAAGCACGAGCATAATAAAGAACAAACTGACCATCATTGCTTTTGTGATTTTTTCCACACCTTTTTCTAATCCAAGGGAACACACTGCAAGTCCAAGCAATGAGATAATGACCATCCAGAAAATCATCTCGTTGCGGTTCGATGTAAGCGTTCCAAAAATATTGGCAATCTTCTCTGAGTCAGCCCCAACAAACTCGCCTTTTAGCATCTTAAAGAAATATGAAAGCATCCATCCTCCTACTGTTGTGTAAAACATCATCAGAAGAAAATTCCCTGCGATTGCAAAATATTTGTGAATATGCCATTTGCTTCCTTTTGGTTCCAATACCTCATATGATAGGGCAACACTTTTCTGACTAGCACGTCCGACCGCAAATTCCATAATAATGATCGGCAATCCAAGAACCAATAAGAAAAACAAATAAATCAGTACAAATGCGCCCCCACCATACTGTCCTGTAATATAAGGGAATCTCCACACATTCCCAAGTCCAATTGCACAGCCCGCCGAAATGAGGATAAACCCAAGTCTCGACGAAAACTTTTCTCTCTTTTCCATATTTACTTTTCCCTTTCTACTCTTCTGTCTTTTCTTCTGACGCCTCTAAACTCAGTTTCTCCGGATGTTCCATCAGAAACGAAATATGCTCAGGAGATACCATAATCTGAAGCGCCTGCTTTTCGTTGTGAATCTGCACAAAATCATGCTGACCACCAAATTCTCCATCCAGTGTCCACGGAATTTCTTCTAATGATTCAAATGTAATATGATTTGTCTTGAATGTATACATATGTTTTGTATCAATCTGCTCAATCAGAAGCGCTGCTACAATTTCCTGAAGTTCCAACGCATTCTTTGGGCTTTTGATCAAGGTCACTTCAAATTCCCCATCGTCAAACACTACATGCTTTCCGATGATATTGCGGAAACCACCGACAGATCTTGAGTTTGTCACCATACCATACACAAAGTTTTCTTCAATCACCTGATCCTCATATGTCACCTTCACATGATAGGACGGAATGTTATACAGCCGTTTCACACCTTCAAGCACATATGCCAGATGACCAAGCACATTCTTTACGTTCTGTTTTGTCTGATACGATACATCTGTAAACAGTCCAAATGCAGCTATATACACAAATATATCGTCATTAAATCTTCCAATGTCACACGCAAATGGTGCCCCATTGACAGACGTGTGCGCTGCCATCAAAATATCCTTCGGAATATGCAGACTGTTTGCAAAGTCATTCGTCGTTCCAGTCGGAATATAGCCTATAGGAATCTTATGTTGCCTCTGCATCATCCCTGTTACGACTTCATCAATAGTGCCATCACCACCGCTGCACACAACAAGCTGGTATTCTTCTTCCAGTTCACATACTTTTTTATATGCATCGCGGTAGCTCTGTGTAGGATAAATTGTAATCTCATATCCAGACTTCACAAAAATGTCCACAATATCGGATACTTTTGGTCTCAACAAGCCCTTTCCGGCATTTGGATTATATACAAATAACAATTTCTTCATGATTCGTACCTCCTCCTACTGTCATGGTGTTAAAAAAGAGCATTCTCATGCTCTTTTTCACCTTATTGTTTACTTAAGTACTCTTCAATCGCACTTGCTGCCTCTTGTTCATCTTTTCCGTCTGTTACAACAGTAACCGCTTCACCATCTGAAATATTTAAAGACATCATACCCATAATACTTTTTGCATTGATCTTTTTCTGTTCCAAAATTTCAATGTATACATTACTTTCAAACTGGCTTGCTTTTTGTACGAGCATCGCAATCGGGCGTGCATCCAGTCCACCTACACAGTTAACAGTTACTTCTCTCCTAATCATAATTGTCCTCCTTGTTTTCCCTAAGCTTTTCAGCCATGTTGCTCAGCTTTCTAAGCCTGTGGTTCACACCTGATTTTCCTAACGGTACCGTCAGTAAATCTCCAAGCTCCTTTAACGTTGCCTCCGGATATTGCAGCCTGATTTTTGCGATTTCTTCTAGTCCCTCCGGCAACTCGTCTAAGCCTACTGATTTTTTATGTATGTAATATCTTCCACCTGTTTGACCGCGGCAGATACGGTTTTATGAATATTGGCAGTCTCACAATTCACCTTTCGATTCACTGTATTTCTCATATCCTTTAGAATACGCACATTTTCAAATTCCATCAATGCAACCGGTGCTTCCATAACATTCAAAAGATCGACAATCTGAGCCCCCTCTTTCAAATATACAACATGTGATTTTTTTCGAATCACCACTTTTGCTTCAATCTCAAATGCATGCATTACCGATTGCAGTTGTTCCGCTTTCTTTCCTGACATGCATACGATCTCCAAATGGTATCCTTTCGCCGGATTGCTCATGGAGCCTGCTCCTAAAAAAGCTCCTCTGATAAACGCTCTCTTGCAGCAGCTCTGCTGTAACAGCAAATTTCTGGAAACCGAAAATTCCTCTGATATCTCTCCTGCTCCATCCATCAATTTAGTCGCCTGAAGTACTTTGATTGCGTTCTCGTGTTTTTTTATAATGACTGTATAGTAAATACTTCCATTTGATTTATTTCTCGCGACAGAATTTTCAGTATCTATATTAAATGTTTTTTCAATAATGTAAAGTACTTTCTAGCAACAGATACATTTTCTGTGCGCACTTTAATCGAATAATTTTCTCTGCTGTCAATCGAAACCTTTCCACACATGCTGATAATCGCAGCAAGTTCCGCTATTTGACAATGTCTCGCCTCGGACCACTGCCTGGCAAGTTCTTCTTTTATTTTTCCGGAAAAAGACATTTCCTGTTTTCCATTACTATTTTCTTTTTGCATCTTTTTCAATATCCCGATGTTCTATTTTTATTCCATAATTTTCATCTTCACAAAGTTTTTCATACAACTCATTTGCCAATGTCACAGATCTGTGTTTTCCCCCTGTACATCCTATGGCAATGACCAGTTGATGTTTTCCTTCTATAATATAATTCGGAATCAAAAAGCGAATCATATCCTCAAGTTTCTCCAAAAATTGAGTTGATTTTTCATTGTTCATCACAAATTCGCGGACTTCTCTGTCATTGCCGGTCTTCGGACGCATCTCTTCTATGTAATACGGATTCGGCAAGAAGCGAACATCAAATACCAAATCTGCATCACTTGGGATTCCATACTTAAACCCGAAAGAAAGCACTGTAACATAAAGATTCTTAAACTCTTTATTTTCCACGAAAATCTTATTCAGTTCGACCTTCAATTCCCTTGTGAGCAATCTGCTTGTGTCCAATATGTAATCTGCTTTCTGTCTCAATTGTTCTACATAGGCACGCTCTTTTTGGATACCCTTATCAACTCTCCCATCTCCCGCCAGCGGATGATTCCTCCTCGTCTCCTTATATCGTTTGATCAATACGTCGTCACTCGCATCCAAAAACAGAATCTCATAATCCATTCCGCTTTCCTTAAATCCTTCTAAAATACATTCCAATTCAGGAAACTTCTGCCCACTTCTGATGTCGATTCCAAGTGCAATCTTATTAATCTCAGAATTCGGAACACGCAACAGTTCTGCCAGCTTCGGGACAAGCGGTACCGGCAAATTATCCACACAAAAATATCCCACATCTTCAAGCATCTTTAACGCTGTACTTTTTCCTGCCCCTGACATTCCCGTCACAATTATAAATCTCATGTTTTAAAATTCTCCCAACTTCTTTACTTCCGGCTCTAATTCGACGCCGAATTCCTTCTGTACTCTTTCTATAACCTGCCTCATCAACTCTATAATATCAGCTGCTGTAGCATTGTCCTTATTGATCACAAATCCACAGTGTTTTTCGGAAACCTGTGCTCCTCCGACCTGAAATCCGCGAAGCCCTGCATCTGCAATCAGTTTCCCCGCAAAATATCCTTCCGGTCGCTTAAATGTACTTCCTGCACTCGGGTACTCAAGCGGCTGCTTTGTTGTTCTTTGCACTTTCAGTTCGTTCATCCTTTCTCGGATCTTGGTTTGGTCACCCTTCTTCAGTTCTACTTTCGCTGACAGTACAACATATCCTTTTTTCGCCACAATACTTGTCCGATACCCAAGCTCCAGCTCCTCTTTTTTCAGAACCCGTACCTCGTTATTTTCATCTAAAACAGTCACTTCTGTCAAAATGTCTTTCATCTCTCCGCCATAGGCTCCTGCATTCATAAACACAGCGCCGCCCATCGTTCCTGGGATGCCGGATGCAAACTCAAATCCTGCAAGTCCCGCCTCCAGCGCCACATTGCCAACCCTCGAAAGCAATGCACCTGCCTGCACATTCAAAAAATTATCTTCCACACTGATCTCATTCATCTCCTTACAAATCTGAATGATCACTCCATGGTACCCTTTATCACCTACTAAAAGGTTACTTCCATTCCCAAGAATGTAATATGGCATTCCTTCTTCTTTACACAGGCCGACAATCCTTTCCACCTCTTTTTCCGTCTTTGGAACTACAAAATAGTCTGCATTGCCCCCCACACGGAATGTCGTATGCTTCTTCATCGGTTCCTCTCGATAAATACGTTCTGCTTCTATATAGTCTGTAAGTTTATTATAAAAATTCAAATTCATTACTCATTCTCCATACACTTCTATGTATTCATTTATATACATGTTTCATCATACAACAAACCTCCTGCAAATTCAACGGGCACTTGCAAAATGCAATAAAATGCGGTATATTAATTCCAATATGTAAATTTTAGAAGGAGTGAATTTATCATTGGACTCGAGTGCCGTCATACAAATTATTATTTTAATTATTCTCTTAGGGTTATCTGCATTTTTTTCTTCGGCAGAGACCTCTCTGACCACCATAAACAAGATTCGCCTTCGTTCTCTTGCAGAAGAAGGTAATAGACACGCAAAAATGGCATTAAAGGTGACTGACAATTCCGGAAAAATGTTGAGCTCAATTTTAATCGGCAACAATATTGTGAATCTGTCTGCTTCAGCCCTGACTACAAGTATCGCCTATAATTTTGGTGGCTCAGCCGTTGCAGTTGCAACAGGTCTCATCACTGTGCTGATTCTTATTTTTGGAGAGATCACACCAAAGACTGTTGCAACAATCCACTCTGAGACGCTCGCTTTAGTATATGCTTATCCGATTCATTTTATTATGACGATTGTGACTCCAATCAGTTTCATCGTAAATATGTTGTCTCGCGGTATTCTTCTTCTTCTCCGCGTCAACCCGAACGGAAAAGTAAATACAATGACTGAGACAGAGCTTCGGACAATCGTAGATGTCAGTCATGAGGACGGAGTTATTGAATCCGAGGAAAAAGAGATGATTTACAATGTATTTGACCTTGGGGATGCCAAGGCGAAAGACGTCATGGTTCCTCGTGTACATGTCACATTTGCTGATGTGGAAAGTACTTACGACGAACTGCTCGACATTTTCCGCGAGGACAAGTTCACTCGTCTTCCGGTCTATGAAGAGACAACTGACAATGTCATCGGTACAATTAATATGAAGGATCTTCTTTTATTCGATAACACAAAAGAATTTCATGTCCGTGATATTTTACGCGAAGCATATTTTACGTACGAGTATAAAAGTATCTCTGAACTGCTTGTCGAGATGCGAGAGGCATCTCTCAACATTGCCATCGTCTTGGATGAGTACGGCGAGACAGCAGGTCTTATCACACTGGAAGACATTTTAGAAGAGATTGTCGGAGAGATTCGAGATGAATACGACGAGAACGAAGAAGAGTTTTTAAAAGAGATTACTCGCGAAGAGTTTGTTGTAGAGGGTTCTATGAATCTGGATGACCTCAATGATCGGTTAGATTTGGATCTTTCGTCTGAAGACTATGATTCTCTTGGCGGTTTCATTATCGAACAACTTGATCGTCTTCCGGAAAAAGGTGATGAGATTACGACCGAAAACGGAATACGCATGGTTGTAGATTCCCTTGATAAGAATCGAGTTGAAAAAGTTCATATTTATCTGCCGAAAGATTTCTATGACAAAAAAGATTCGGAGGATAACAACGAAGAGTAATCTGTGTCGATTCTTAAGCGGGTCTTCTTTCGAAGACCCGCTCTCTTAATATCTATTCCTCTTCTTCTGTCTCTTCTCCTGTCAACCGCAAAATATCTTCTACCTCTTCTTCTGACATTCCCATGTACACTGCAAGCTCCTCGATCGTCACCTTACGCCCAAGTTCCTCTGTTAATGCTTGAATACTTTCATCCAGTGTATTCACCTTTTCTACCATCTTCTTGTCTCTGTTTTTTAATTCCGTCTGTTCTTCGATCAACATTTGAATAGCCTGTCTGATCTCTCTGCGAATCACGTCATGCGCCTTGTCCAAATCGTCTATCATATCTACACCGAGAATCAGTCCGACATTTCCCTCCTGAACGAGATCTCCCAAAAATACTTCTGGGTGATACAGCTGTTTTGCAATTTCCACAACTTCCGGCAGATATATCTCCACCAGCCTGCTTTTTGCGAGTGCATCTCCTTCCAATACCTTTTCAAACAACGCTTCTCGTTCTTCTTCATCAGCCTCTCTGATTCCGCCAATATCTTTCATATACTCTTTAAGATATCGTTGTTCTTCCTCAGTAAATGCGGCCTTGTTTTCCTCACTGCTCGTCACACTTCCTCCAGTCTTCTCATAGCCTTTTACGACTATCTTTTGCGCTAAAAGATAGTCGAAGACTAATTCTATCTGTTCCTTTGACAAATGTTCCTCTTCAAAATAACATTCTACCTCGTCTATTGTAATCTGGCATCCATTCTCTTCTGCCATCTTCAAAATACCGCTTAGTTTTTCACGAAATTCTATTCTTCCTCCCATATATACCTCCATATTGTTCTTGTGTATCTCTATTATGTCACGATAACTGTCTGATATCCAGCTCTTTTTAATCTTTGCTCCATCGCAGTCGCCTCGTCCAGTGTCCCATAATTTCCGACCATCACACGGAAGAAGCCGTTAGACTGTTCCACACGTGCCGGGAAATCCATCTCTGTCAGTTCATTTTTCAGGTTGTTCGCATACACCTCATTCCGAAACGCCCCTGTCTGTACTTTATATCTATTTGTACTCGGTGCATTTTCAACCTCCAGTGTATCTAAAATCCCCTCTGCGATTGCCTGTGCAATATCATAAAAATGGCTGTCAAACAATTCATTGTCCACATCCGAGTTGATAAATCCCACTTCCACCAACACCGCCGGCATCTTTGTCCTCCGAAGCACGATAAGATTCGGTCTCGCCTTCACACCAAGATTCACAAACCCGACCGTCTCTAACTGTGCATTGATGTTTTTTGCCATTTCATATTTGATTCCCGACAAATCATACACCAAAGATTCCACTCCTGACACAACATTGTCAGTCGGAAACGAATTGCGGTGAATCGATACGAAAAAATCCACTCCCGCGGCATTTGCTTCCTGCGCTTTTTGAAGCGGCGACTCGTAGATGTCCGTCGTTCTCGTATATTCTACATCAATCCCGTTATTTTGTAAAATTTCCCCGATTGCCAGCGTCAGGCGGAGCGTATCATCCTTTTCCTGCCGTCCCTGATAGACTGCACCGGGATCACGTCCGCCGTGTGCTGATTGTAGTTTACGCAAATTGTGATATGTATTCCCCAGTATATATGGGGAGTTAGAAATGTATTGAGATTAGATAGCCTTTTTCTCCAAGTCCTCACAGTAAACGCTTGAAAATAAATGTTCCAGTTCATTTCCGAAGTTGTATGAGATTTTAAGTTTGCGGTTTTCATAAACTGTTATCTGGTCTATCATTTCCACAATAATATCTCTGTCTAATTCTTCAATGTCTTTCAGTTCCAACAACCGCCTTAACCACGGTGTTTCAAAAACATCTTCTGTTACACTTTCCTTTTTCTTTTCTTCCAGCGTTACAATCTGTTTGGAGTAAAGCGTTTCTTTTTGTTGATAGTCCTCTCGATAAGAAAGAAATTCTTCTTTAGAAATCAGTTCGTCTTTGTAATCTTCATAAATTGACTTTTTCAACTTCTTCACTCTTTCAAGCTCTGCTTTTAACTTTGTCAGTTCTATGTCTGTTGATTTTCTGATTTTTGTTGCTGTGAAAGATTGTGATTTTACAAGTTCCTGCAAGTTCTCTACATTGCGGATAATCTGCTTTAAATCTCCCAGCACAATATCATTCAATACTTGAAACGGGAGCGTGTGCGGAGTGCAATAATCTTTTCCACTTCTTTTGTAAGTTCCACAATAGAATGAATAGGACTTACTTCCGTCAGCACGTCGCCAGAAATTTTTCATCATTGCCCGACCACAATCGCCACACTTGATAAAACCTGCAAAGATATTTTTATTTGTTTCTAAATCAATATCCCTATGCTTTTTCGTCAGCAGTTTTTGTACCTTATCCCACAGTTGACGGTCTATAATCGGTTCATGTGTATTTTCAACCCTTATCCAGTTTTCTTTCTCAACTGGACGCTGTTTGCTTCTCATACGTTGATGTTTCTTTCCTTGCACCATGTTTCCAATATAAAGCTCATTTTGTAACATCACTTTAATCGTGGAATACGTCCAATAAGAAGTTTTCTCTAAACGGTTGCAATTTTTGTAATTTTCGCCGTTGAGCTTTTTATATTCCGACGGACAAAGGATACCCTCTGCATTTAGTATTTTGGCAATGCTTTGTTTTCCTATTCCTTGTGCATACATAGTAAATACTCTTTTTACAACTTCGGACGCATATTCATCAATCACAAGTTTATTTTTATTTGCAGGAGATTTCTTATAACCATAACTTGTAAAAGCTCCGATAAATTCCCCTGCTTTTTGCTTTGATTTTACGGTCGCTTGAATTTTATTAGAAATATCTCTGGCATACTGTTCGTTGAATATATTTTTAATAGGAAGTAACATATCGTATGCCTGCTTCATACTATCAATATTATCTGTTACAGAAATAAAACGAACATTAAGCTCTGGAAATATTCTTTCCAAATATCGCCCCGTATCAATGTAATCTCGTCCGAAACGGGAAAGGTCTTTTACAACAACACAATTTACCTTGTTATCTTCAATGTCAGCAATCATTCTATGAAAGTCTGGTCTATTAAAATTCGTTCCCGTAAAACCGTCATCAATATAAACATCATATAAGATAAAGTCATCATGCTTGTTCACATATTCTGTTAAAAGTTTTCTCTGATTTCCTACACTATCGCTTTCTTCCTTATCTCCGTCCTCTCGTGATAATCTGATATAAATAGCCACGTTAAATAAGTTTGAACCTTTTTGACAAATCATTTTTCCACCTATTCAACTGCCGTACCTATGATAATATTATACCATAAAGTACGGCTTCTTTCCATTGTTTTCAAGGGTTTTACCCTCTTGATAGTCCTTTTTTTACATGAGATTTCACGATACGGACAAGCAATTCCTCTACGGAAAATTTACCTAAAAATTCCCGTTCTACGATATATTGTGCAGGTTCTTTTTTAGCCAAGTTATCAGCCCCCTTAGTCAGCTATCTATTCTCAACATACGCACATAGGCTTATCCAATATGCGTATTTTTCACAATGTTACAGAAGCAGACAGACGGCTTTGGAAAGCTCCATTAGTATCTCAACTATTCCCATTCCTGTGGGCAGAACCGCACCATGCGGACGTATCATTATCCTGTGAGGATAGGTCGTGGCAAAACGACTTTTCCAACAGTCGCTCTCGGATCACTGCGTGGGTCGCTCGCTTTCTTTTGAAAAGGTCGTGGCGTACAGTCCCCGTGGCTCGCTATCTCACAAACGTATCTGTCTGCTTTATTCAGTTGTCAAAGAGCTGTGGCGAAAGCGTGTTGCTTTCATTTAGAAGCAGGGGCAGAGCAGGAAAGAGGGGATTGAACAAATCATGCTCTGCGGTTACTGCTTGTTATTCTTCGGTTTCTAAAGAAATATCAAAGTCCAAAATCATTTTGATAAGTGCTTCTCTGATACGTCCCTTTAATTCCATGTCTACGACTATGCAGACATTACCATATCTGTCATAGAATGGACGCAAACAACATTTTGATATGTACGGGTCATAAAATGCCAGTATCTTTTCAATCGAATTTACGTTGCCGTCCACAGCCGACGAGATAAGGTAAAATGACGGGCGTGTGTTATTCATCATTCATGTTCTCCTTTAACTTTTTCTTGATTTCTTCAAGTGAGTTCTTCCTACTGCGGAACGACGTCGAACGGTTAATCTTTAATCTGTCGCCGATTTCTGTATCGCTCATGCCTAAGAAGAAATACATCAACAAGATTTCTCTATCTTTTTCAGATAGATACTTAATCGCTTCTGCTAAATCATCATCAAGGACACGAACCTCAATACCACATACATCAAAGGCGGTATAATCGCTTTCGTATTCGTCCCAGACTGCCAGCTTTTCCACGACGATTTCTGGAAGTTCACAATAGGAAATTTCCTTATTTCTTCGTCGCTTTAATTCTTTGCGATAATTACGGACAATGCCTTTTACTACACGTTTGAGCTTGCAGTCAAATTGACATTGTATTGTCTTTTGGAAGTCCGACGGTTTCATATCATCACACCCCCTTTCCGTTATGACGTGAAAAGTGTTTATCCCTCTTTCCGCACCATATCTGTACAGCAAGGTGTGATTTGTTGCATGATTTTGAAAAAAAGTGAAAAAATTTTTTCGGGTACAAAAAAAGCCCGCACAAAACATATAGTCTGTACGAGCTATTAAAGCTGTGAGATATTCAGTTGTTGATAAAATGCTGTTAGGTAGTGTATGATTGTATAGAATTTCGCTTAAAATGTTCCATAATACAATCCCCCTCACAGCACTTGTTTTGTATTACACTTTTGTCTTTTTGGTAATCTTGTAAATATATTCTTCTGGTGTAGGGCGTTTATTTCCAAAATACTTTCTGAAATTCGCCTGCACTTCTGGGTCGGTGCTGTTCATAGCTTCATCAATCGTCGCTTCTATATCAGCCCGAACATCAGCCAATGATACACCGCCAGCTTTTGCACCAGCTTTCAATGCTTTTTTAATATCTCGTTTTTTTAGTCCTATCATAATTCAACCTCTTTCTTCGTATCATTCAGAACGAATTTTTTTCAATAATTGCATACTCGCAAAAACAGAAATAGCCAGAATAAGCAGTAGAGGAAGAAATGTGCTTATATCAATATTCTTTTGTATCAGCAAAGTATATCCCCATGTTGCAGGGAACAATTTTCCTATACTTTCAAGAAAGTTTGGAAGTAATTCTGCCGAAAACATGATACCAGACAACATAATAGAGGGTAAAAAGACAACTTGACTATACATTGTCAGTTTTGCTTGATTTTTAACAGCTAACCCCAGCACACATGAAATAGCAAGCGATACAATAACAAATAAGGCAAGTGTTATAAAATATAACGGAATATTTGACGGGATAGTAGAGTGAAATACAATCGGTGCAAGTGTAAAAATAATCATGCTCATTATCATTAAATGGATAAATGCAGATACAACTAAGGTAATTACACCAAAACATAAAGGTATCCCATTTGCTATATACATTTTCTTTATGTCCGTACCATATACTTCAACCATTGATGGTGGTACACCTATGAAAGCTCCCATTGAAACCCCCATAACTGTCATAGATTGTATCAATGTATTCTTCGCTTCTGGCATTAAAGAAGTAAAAATACCGCCCATAATCGCAAAAAATAGTAGTGGGACGACATAGCAGGTTACTAATAGTGTTTTACTGCGAATATCTATTTTTAATTGTACCTTTATTCCATACAACATAGCTTTCATTGTTTACACCCCCTTGAAAGGTTGATAAAGTGCTGTTCTAATGTACCTCGATTTACCTTTATATCGAAAATATCAATATTTTTCTGCTTGTATTCTTCTAAAATACTTAACAAGGTATCTGCAACATTGACAGCAGAGTATTCGTTTTCGCCCAATTCACTTACTATTTTTATGTTGTATTTCTTGCCTACTTTTGACGCTAATTCGTCAGTTGTACCTATGAAACTAATTACCCCATTATTTAGAATAGCGATACGGGTACAAAGAGCTTCAACCTCTGCCATATCATGACTAGACAAAATTATTGTTGTACCATTTTGATTTAACTTCCGAATTTCATTATGCAGAGATATACGTCCCTCTACATCAAGTTCCGTTGTCGGTTCGTCGAGAAATAAGATGTCTGGCTTTCCAATAAGAGCAAGAGCTAAATGTAATCTTCTTTTTTGTCCTGCCGACAATTCTGTGTATAACTTCTTTTGCAAATCTGTTACTCCCAACGCCATTAGTAAGGAATTATCAATCTCTGCACGTTTCCATTTCGAGAACAACTGAATTACTTCACTTACTTTCATATAAGCAGGTAACGAAGCTGATTGTAATTGAATACCAATATTTCCCGATATTTTTATATTACCAGAATGATATTTACGAAAGCCTTCGATACATTCAAGAATAGTTGTTTTACCTGCTCCATTGATACCCAAAATACCGAATACTTCTCCATGCTCAACACAAAAGTTAATACCTTTCAATACTTCATGGTTTCCATACTTTTTCTTCAAATCGGTAATTTCTATTGCATAAGACATTCCTACACCCCCTCGAAAGCATTTATACCAGCATTTTGAAAATATAACTCTAATGCAGGTTGCAGATATTCATTTACTTGTTTTTGCTTTTTTAACCACTCGTTATTATCGCCTATGAGATTATCAAATTTCATCAATGTAGGAAGCATACTCATATCCCCATTTGTAAATTCCATAACCATATTCCAAAATTCTTGTGCTAATGCTTGTGCCTGCTTATCCTCTGGTGCTATATTCTTCTCTTTTAACCTTATAACTTTATCGTTTAGTTGATTGAAACGGTGCATAAAGTCCATTCCGCTTTCTTTATCAAATCGGTTACGGATATGTTCTAATGTTGTATCATCAAAATGTTTTATTAACCAGTAATACTCATTGTTCATTTGTAGATTAACGATAATGTCAGCATATTTTTTGAAATCTACAACTTGCATTTGCAAGACTTCATTTTTTAATGTTTCAATCGCTGTTACTGCTTCTGTTAATTGTTCTATTTTCTGTTGAATAGCCAGCGACTGCTCATTAAGAACGGTTGCTACTTCTTCTGGTGTATCAAGAGAAATCAGTTTGTTTTTTATATCAGCAAGAGAAAAGCCCAAAGACTTTAATGATAAGATTTGATGAAGTTTTATCATATCCTTATGCGTATATAATCTGCGTCCCCCCTCACTTTCAGTAGTAGGGGAAAGCAAGCCCTCTTTGTCATAATATTGAAGTGTTCGTACTGTTGTCCCCATTTTCTTTGCAAGTTCTCCAACAGTCATAAAATTTTCTGGTATAGCTTTCTTTTTATTCATGTTCCATTCCTCCTGCTTATATTATAATTCACGACGTTACGTCATAAGCAAGAGTTTTTTTGATTTTTTTGAAAAAGGCTTACACTTTTACAAAAAGTAAAATGTAAGCCTATTATCATTTACCCTACAATCTTCCAGTTCTGTATTTTTTCATAGCTGTTATTCTGATTATTCCACGAAAGCCAAAGACGAAAATTCAAATATAATGAAATACATAGTGTTAATATTTCAGCAACGGGAACAGCCAACCATACACCTGTTATCTCAATGAACTGAGGCATTACCAACAAGCCTATCATTATAAAGCCGAATGTCCTTAAAAAAGAAATCAAAGCAGATAGCTTACCGTTAGATAATGCAGTAAAAATTGCAGATGAAAATATATTGAAGCCCGAAAAAAGAAAACTAAATACAAATATCATAAATCCGTTTATTGCAATTTTATATACCGCTTCATTTGTCCCAGTAAATAAACGTACCAAACTATTTCCATTTATAAAGGATAACGCAAAAATAAATAATGAACCTACAAAAATGAAAGAAATACAGATTTTATATATTTTCTTTAATCCGTAATAATTGTTTGCTCCAAAATTATAGCTAATAACTGGGGCAACACCCATTGAAAAACCAATAAATAATGTTGTAAGCAAAAATTGTGTATATATAATTATGGTAATAGAAGCCACACCATTTACACCTAATAAATTCATCATTGTGCGATTGAAAAAGAATGTAGTAATTGCCGTTGAAAGCTGACTAACCATTTCTGATGAACCATTTATACAACTTTCTCCAAGTACTTTAATGTCTATAATAGGTTTTACAAAAGACAATGTTCCCGATTTTTTACAAAAGACAATTAGCCCCGTAATTGCGGGTATCAAATAACCAATTCCAGTTCCAAATCCTGCACCAGCAATCCCCATGTCAAATATAACCATAAAAAGATAATCAAATACGATATTCATTACACCAGCACTTACAGAAAGAACAAGTCCTAAAGTTGGTTTTCCTGCTGTTACAAATAAATTTTGAAATAGTACCTGCAACATACTTGCAGGTGTAAACAGTAAAATAATAGTTAAATAGTCTTTACAATATGGAAATAAAACCTTATCAGCTCCAAGAGCATATATAATTTCATCAATAAAGATAATTCCTAGAATGAAAATTACTACTCCCAAAATAAAACCAAATAAAATAAGTAGTGTAAAATCCTGTTTTGCTCGTTTGGGTTCTCCTGCCCCCATTTTTCTTGCAACTATGGCACTACCACCCGTAGCTATCATTGTTCCCAATCCTACTATTAAATTGATAACGGGACAAACAATATTGATTGCTGATAAAGCATTTGTATTGACAAATCGTGATACAAATATGGTATCTACAATTGTGTAAAGCCCCATAAATAACATCATGGATATGGTCGGGAAAGCAAATTTTAATAAAGACCCAGTATTAAAATCTTTTGCAAGAGGATTACTATTCATTTGTACTACCCCCATTTTTTGAAAATAATACTAATTTTTGTGTAGGATAACCAAATTCAACTAATAATTCTGCTTCTGCAAAGCCTAATTCTTTGTAAGCCTTACGATACCCCGTATCAGCTTTGTCGCCCTCACGGAATGTTGTTACAGAAATGTTTTTATCTATTAAAAGTTCATTCATAACCTTATCTAAAAATAATTTTGCAATACCACATTTACGATATAACGGGTGTACTCCAAAGAAATCAATACTTCCCGTATGATAGTTAATAGACATCAAAGCAATGGCAATATCATTATCACTTAAAATCAACACTCTTTGCTCTAAAATACCTTTTTCTAATTCTATTAAGTACTCATTCTCATTCAAATTTGGAAAACCGTCTATTACTAAATAAGCTAGTTCTAGGCAGGCAGGTATATCTGTTGTTGTAGCAAATCTGATATTTTCTTCCATTTCTTGTTGTGATAATTTTTGTTTAACTGTCTGTATCAAATCAAATCTAAGCTGTAACGGATAAAATTCTTCATTCATTCGATATTCGTTAGGCGTTTTCTTATACATCTGCTTAAAAATATTTGTAAATGCCTGCTGACTTTCATAACCAGCAATAAGCGAGATTTCAAGAATAGATTTATCAGAAAACACTAAAAGTTTTGCAGACTCTGTTAATTGTCTGCGTTGTACATAGTCATGTATAGACAATCCAACAGTTTCGACAAACATTCTATGCAAATGATATTTTGAATAACCAACACCCATTGCAATAGAGGATAAGTTCAGCTTTTCTGTGAGATTGTTTTCTATGTAATTGATCACCGTTATAATGTTTTCAACCTTATTGACCATTACAGCACCCTCCTTTCAGCTTAGATTATAATATCTTGTTTTCTTCAAGTTTTAATATATATTGCGGTTTTTGCATGAATCACTATTTTAGCGTATTCAGAACTATTTGTGAACATAATTCGATGAAAAGGTAGTTTGCATGTCATAGAAATATGATTTGCAAACTACTTTTTTTGATTTATCCTACAATCTTCCAGTTGCTATCCTTATGCAATACAAGCTCATACTGCGATACCTGCGTTGCCTTTGTCTGATTATCAAGGAATTTCACAGCTACCTTGACTTTCACATTGTCTCCGTCCTTTGTAAATACTGGGTTTACCAGTTCAGAATAAAAATAGTCCCTGCCGATAGGTTCAAGTACATTTCCAGATACATAATAAGCAAGCTCTTTTTCTGTGGCTGTCTGGTACAGCTTAAAGAATGTTTCCAGAAATGAGGTAGCGTCGTTGACGGTATCAGCGTCTACACTTGCGTCTGCTTCTGGTGTCTTAGGCTCATAGTCTGATTTTTCGATTGCTGGTGCAAGGGTAGGGTTTTGAACGATTACCATATCCCCGTCAGCGTCCACATGGACTTTTACGGTATAGGTTGCCTCGACATTGCTTGTCTGTTCTCCCTCTTTTTAATCTCCTTTGTTCTTGTGAATTAGGTCAACCTATACTATAATTATATTCGTAATAGTCTATTAGACAAGAACACACTATTTTGTAATATACTACCTAAAAAGAAAGTGATAGAACATCATGGAAAATAATTGCTGTGGTTTTAGTTGTCCGTTGAAGCAACCATTCAACTAATCGGCGGAAAATATAAAGCGGTCATTTTATGGCACTTAATGAATAAAACATTACGGTATAGCGAAATTCATAAGCTCATTCCAAAAGCAACAGACAAAATGTTAGCACAACAGCTTCGTGAGCTGGAAAAAGACGGATTGATTAACCGCAAGGTTTATCCAGTCGTCCCACCAAAAACAGAGTATTCCTTAACTGAATTCGGAAAAACCTTAACACCAATTCTTGATGAACTATGTAACTGGGGAGAAAACTATTTACTTCAAAACTGATTGTAAGCCGTGATACGCAGATCTCACGCTGTGAGTTGTTTACCACGGCGTTTTTATTTACAGCTTAACTTTTGCTTTTTTTGTAATCTTATAAATGTATTCTTCTGGCGTAGGGCGTTTATTCCCAAAATATTTTTTGAAATTTGCCTGCACCTCTGGGTCTGTACTGTTCATAGCTTCATCAATCGTCGCTTCAATATCAGCCCGTATATCAGCCAATGAAACACCGCCAGCCTTTGCACCTGCTTTCAAGGCTTTTTTAATATCTCGCTTTTTAAGACCTATCATTTTTTTCTCTAGACATCTTTAAAATCAATCTAATTCCTGTTAAACAAGCTCCCAGCAAACAAATGATTACCAAAATAATATAAACGTGTTGCATACCATAAATAAAAAATTCATCATGTCCCAAAATATAGTCAGATACTCTATATCCAGCAAAATCACTCATAAAAAAGTACAATAAAGTTGTAGATAACGCAATACCAACTGTTTGACCTAAATTTCTAACCAACGAATTTACGCTTCCTACAATACCCAGCTTATCTTTGGGACACGTTGACATAATAAGTGCATTGTTTGCAGGTTGAAATATAGCTTGTCCAACTGCCATTGTTGCAACTGATAGAGCAAACAAAAAGACTGGAGAAGTTTCTGTTAATCTTGACATTAAAAAGAACCCTAAACTTAATACTAACAATCCTATAAAAATAACCTTTTCTGATGATACTTTATCAGAAATACTTCCAAATATTGGGGAGCAAACTGCTAACACCAGAGGAGACAGCATCATAAATAAGCCCGCATAGAATGGACTTAACTTCAAAGCATTTTGCAAATAGAATGGTATTAAAATGCTAGATGAAGCTATACAAATAAAAGATGTTAACGCACACACTAGATTGATTGAAAATTTTAAGTTTCTAAATATATCTAAATTTAAAAGTGGTTGATGTTGTTTCTTTTCCACAAAAATAAAAAGTATTGCCAAAACAATAGATATGCCGATAGAAGCCATAATGTACGGATTTAATTGTTCTGTCTGTTGCGATAAAATCAATGAACCAAAAAACAACAGTGTAACAATAAACTGTAAAATAGCTCCTACTATATCCATACATTCATCTTTTCTCTCTCCTTTGGGTAAAAACCTTAGTCCCAATATAAATACACCAATACCAAATGGAACATTGATGTAGAAAATATAATTCCAATTAAATACAGACAAAATCATTCCCCCGATTGACGGTCCGACCATATTTCCTAATGCGACTGCGGTTACTAAAACTCCTAATGCTTTTCCACGGCTTTCTTTAGGAAATAATTCTGTAATAATACCGTGGTTGTTTGCCATATATGCTGAAGCTCCTATACCTTGTAGAAATCGACATATAATCAAGACAGCAAAAGAATTACTTAAGCCACATAACAAAGACGATACGGTAAAAAGAATTGTTCCAAATTGAAATATTTTTGATTTTCCACAAATATCTCCTAAGCGCCCCCAAAATAATATTGTTGAACAAATAATAATAGAATAACTGGCGATTACCCATTCAACAGCCGATATAGTTACATTCAGTTTTTCTGAAAGGACAGGCAGAGCTACATTAACAATACTTGAATCTAACGTAGCCATAAAAGTCATTGCAATTATAGCAATTAGAACAACTGTTCTCTTTGTCGTTTCAATATGAATTGATTTATTGTTCATAACACATCTCCTTATTAGTATTATTTTGTGATTTACAACGCAAACCACATATCATATAATAGGAATATATACAAATATTTTCAATAACTGTATTGCTGTATATTAGCACAATTTTGATATGTGAGGATATTATGAATAATAGAGATAATTATTTTAATAGAAAAGGGCAAGAGAGTTTTGTGGATATTTTTAAAAAATCGGATATTAAAAATGGACAAAATTTTCCCAGACATTGGCATGAACATTTACAAGTTTATTACTTTATTAGCGGAACAGCTAAATTAGAGTGTGGTAAAAATAATTTTGAAGTACAAGCTAATGATTTAGTCATTGTAAATCCTAATGAGTTACATTATTTAGAAAGTACATCAGATAATTTGGTTTTTTATACTATAAGATTTGAACCTTCCTTTCTTTTCAGTAATCATGTGGATTTATTGCAAACAAAATATTTAACTCCCATTACTTTAAATAGAATTGAATTTAACAATTTAATTCAAAACAACACAGAACTAACAGAACTAGTAAAAAAAGTCCTAATGGAATACTTCAATAAAAAATAGGTTACGAATTGGCAATAAAAGGTTACATTTATTATTTAGTAGTTACACTGTTAAGAAACCATGTTCAACATATTCTTACACAATCAGAATTAGATGATAAGGAAGCTACTCTTATAAGATTTCAACCTGCATTTGAACTGATTGAAAAGAAATATAATGAAAAAATAACATTATCTAAACTGGCAAATACGGTAGGATTAAGTGTTCATCATTTTTGTCGTAGTTTCAAACAATTAACGGGAAAAACTACAACCGATTATATAAACAATATACGTCTAGACAAATCAATTTACTATTTAAAACAAACAGATTATAACATCACAGAAATTGCTTTAATGTGTGGTTTTGAAAATGGTAATTATTTTAGTCGAATATTTAAAAAATATCATTCCACCTCGCCTAGTCAATATCGAAATTTGTATAAAAATTTAGCCGTAACTCCAAAAGAATAAGTGGTTACGGCTAAATTATTCTATTTATACAATCTTCCAGTTACTATCTTTACGGAGAACAAGCTCATACTGCGATACCTGCGTCGCCTTTGTCTGATTATCAAGGAATTTCACAGCTACTTTCACTTTCACATTGTCCCCGTCCTTTGTAAAGATAGGGTTTACCAATTCAGAATAAAGGTAGTCCCTGCCGATAGGCTCAAGCACATTTCCCGATACATAGTAGGCAAGTTCTTTTTCTGTGGCTGTCGGGTACAGCTTAAAGAATGTTTCCAGAAATGCGGTAGCGTCATTTACCGTATCAGCGTCTACGCTTGTGTCTGTTTCTGGTGTCTTAGGCTCATAGTCTGATTTTTCAACTGCTGGTGCAAGGGTAGGGTTCTGAACGATTACCATATCCCCGTCAGCGTCCACATGGACTTTTACGGTATAGGTTGCTTTGACATTACTTGTCTGTTCTCCCTCTTTTATCTGCTGATCTACTTCGTAGGTAGCAGAAAAAGTGTCCGTTCCCGACTGCTCGATATGCCATACAATCACATCTGTAACTGTGGAGCTGGTCGGTATGCCGGTTCTAATGGTATCTATATTTAAGTCCTGCAATTCCTTTGTCAGATAACCGCTGATTGCCTGCGCCCTTGCTTCAATCGCTTCTTTGCTGTTATTCCATGTGTAGTAGGACTTCGCAAAGTTCTTCACGAAATTTTCTATCCCGTTGGTGTCCTGCAAGCGAAGCTCTATGATTTCTTTTTCATGGGTGGTGTGCTGGTCGATAGCGGTAAAATTCTTATACACCCCAAAGCTCACGCTTGCGATAAGCACCACCCACAACGCAATCACGGTTTTCTTATGTGTGCCTACCTTGACAGTACGCACCTTTTTTTCTTTGGTTCTTTGATAGTTTCTGTCTGTTTCTTATTCTTCTTAAACATATTTTTCAAGTCCTTTCTATTGTTTTACTCGTCCTGCACCGATTAAGTGCTGTTGCCAATAACTACTATTTAAGTCTGCATATCCTATCGGATTGCCTGCATGGTACATCTGGTTATTTCCCACATAGATACCGACGTGGGTTACATACGAACCAGCGTTATAGGTAGAATGGAAAAAGACCAAGTCCCCAGCTTTTGCCTGCGAAAGTGGCAAATGTTGGGTTGCGTCATACTGTGCTTGTGCCGTTCTCGGTAAGGAGATACCAGCTTTTCCATAGCACCATTGCGTCAGTCCCGAACAGTCAAAGGAAGTGTTGGGATTGCTACCGCCATACACATATTTCCAGCCTTGATATTTCAACGCTTCATTCATTACCTTTTGTGCCAGTTCTCCCGACACCTGCGGAACAGTTAAATACTGATTGACTAATTCCACATAGAACATATTTCCATAGCCATACCGCCAGCCCCCATTCTTCGCAACGGCTATCGGGTTGGTATAGGTTACTTTCTTTCCACCCGATTTCTCACGAGCGAAGCTCTCTGCAAGATTGTATGTATGTTTCTTCCTTTTCCTGCCACATATCCCACATAGCCACCGCCATAGTTATAGGACTGTATCGCTACATTCAAATCGTCGATACCTTGATTTTTGCAGGAAGAAAGCAGGGACGCAAAATATTTACACCCCCTGCTTGATTGAGCTTTCTGTATCTAAAGAGTTAGGCGGTAAACCAAGACTTTCCGAACTCTGCATAACATCTTCTGCCGTACCGCCACTTTCTACTTGAATGATAGCCAACAATACATTGACATACTCGAAAATACCGTATTCTTTGGCGTATTTTTCCACCATAGGCTGATGTTTCAAGACTTCTGCGGATAGGTTCATACCCGTAATGCCAGAAGAAAAATTGCTGTTCTCATCGTCGCTGTCCGCACTAATGAGGACACCAAAGAAAAGCACCAGAGAAAAGAGGATAGG
>ENA-OQIF01000222-OQIF01000222.1-human-gut-metagenome-genome-assembly--contig:-NODE-222-length-28417-cov-4.272358_pt1 | contig 28417 bp, 28 predicted proteins | sample MGYA00242574_ERZ504738 | MGnify/ENA primary metagenome ERZ504738 (study PRJEB26092, sample SAMD00036437) | human gut metagenome | host: Homo sapiens | study: EMG produced TPA metagenomics assembly of...
CGAAATACAGACACCAACTCTCGCTTTACTGATCCGGTGTCAGCTTTGCAAAAACATCTGTAGTTTCTGCTGCTTTTGCCAATTCCTGATCACTCATGTTCTCCAGATCGGAACCAAGCAGCATATTTCTTACCTTAAGCCCTACCTGCTTACAGATTGTACGAGTGACTTTATCGTTGTCCCCGGTCAAAATCTTCGTTGTCACACCATGGGCTTTTAAAGCCTTGATCGCATCCGCAGTAGACTCTTTCGGCGGATCAAGAAATGCAAGATATCCCATAAGCACCATATCACACTCATCCGTTACACCGAATGCACCTGCCGGAGACGGATTGCTTTTCTGTGCGATTGCCAGCACACGAAATCCTTTCTCATTGAGATCATCTACTGTTGCAAGGATACGGCTTTTTAATTCCTTTGTCATTGGCCGCACTTTTCCGTCACACTCCGCAAAAGAGCAGATAGAAAGCATCTCTTCTACCGCTCCCTTTGTCACCATCTGCGTCTTTCCATCCCGATTCTGTACAACCGTCGTCAGTCTGCGGCGAGCGAAATCAAAGGGAATCTCATCCACTTTTACATAGTGCTCGGACAGATCAACAAGCTGTGGATCATCCGCTTCTTCCTCTTCTGTTTTCTGGATGATCGCCACATCCATCAGATTCTTATATCCTGTCTGGAAGTAACTGTTCAGATACGCATGCCTGAGCACACGAAGGTCATCCTCTCCATTTTACATTTAAATGATATTCGAGAACAACTTTATCCTGTGTCAGTGTTCCTGTTTTGTCTGTACACAGAATGTCGATCGCACCAAAATTTTGAATAGAATTCAGATTTTTGACGATCGTCTGCTTCTTGCTCATGGACACAGCACCTTTCGCAAGACAAGTAGTTACGATCATCGGCAGCATTTCCGGCGTCAGTCCCACTGCAATGGAAATTCCAAATAAAAAGGCAGAGAGCCAGTCGCCTTTTGTAATACCATTTGCCACAAATACCAGCGGAACCATAACCAGCATAAACCGGATCAGCACCCACGATACCGCGTTGACTCCTTTGCTGAAGCTTGTTTCCACTGCTTCATGCGCCACTTCTGAGGCCATGGAACCAAACAGTGTATGATCCCCGACTGTAACAACGACTGCTGACGCACTTCCGGAAATGACATTGCTGCCCATAAACGCAATATTAGTGTAATCCGTAATTGCATCCCTGGTCTCATTGACCATCGGTATCTTTTCAATGGGCTCGCTCTCTCCTGTCAGGCTTGCCTGGCTGACAAATAAATCCTTTGCATCCAGAATCCGCACATCTGCAGGCAGCATGTCCCCTGCAGACAGGTGAACAATATCCCCCACTACCACCTCATCCAGCGGAATTTCTGCCATTTCCTGACCTTTGCGGGTTACAGTACAAGTCGTTGTGATCATTGCAAGCAGTTTTTCAGCCGCATTGCCGCTTCTGCTTTCCTGTACAAAACGAAGCGTTCCGGATAAAAATACCATCGTCAAAATAATGACGACCGTCAGACAGTCAAAATCCTTTGGCACACAGCCAAACAGAGAGAAATGTGGAAAAATCATATCCGTAAAGGATGAAACCAGCGCCAGACAAAACAAAATCGCAGTGAACGGGTTGATAAATGCACCAGCCAGTCTCTGCGGCAGAGTTTTCTTTTTTTCACGAGTCACTTTATTGGAACCATATTCTGAACGGTTTTCCTCTACTTTTCCCGGTTCCAGTCCACAGAGTGTTGTGTTCAGATATCCTAACGTTTCCTGTATAGGATGTGTTGCCGCAAACTGAATGCGGCGATTCTGCTCATCTCGAATGGCAGCTTTCTGTGCTGTCTGACGAACTTCTATACGATTTATTTTCTTATTCATCGGTCTATACCTCCTTCTTTTTGAGGCAAGATCCTTATATTTCAGGGAGAAAACAGATTCTGCCCTCTCTCTTTCTATAAACATCTGCCTGTAAATCTGCGTACTACCGTCAGAATCCATTTTTCTCACCTCCATCCATTCATGTAATATATCGATAAGAACCCGCAAATACGGGTTTAATTAAAGTATAAAAAAATCGCATAGAAAATCACATAGTCAAAACCTTGCGATTTTCTTGCGATTTAGCAAGAATTGTTACTGTTACAGCCTGTCACTGAATTTGTATCCGATTCCCCATATCGTTACTATATACTCCGGAGCATCCGGATTGGGTTCGATCTTTTTACGGATCTTACGAATAAAAGCCATAATATTGCTGTCATCCATCAAATATTCTCCATCCCACACAGCCTGATAGATCTGTTCCTTTGTAAAGACTTCCCCACGATTGCGCGCAAGAAACAAAAGGATATCAAATTCCTTCGGCGTGAGAGAAATCTCTGTTCCGTTTTGCTCCACCTTGCGAGATTTCGGATAAATTTCCAGCGTACCGCAGCGGATGACCGAATGATCCCACACAGATAATTCATCCGTATCTGATTCCAATATAAGAGAACTGCATTCTTTATTCAGCAAATCTTCGATTCCGTTTTTCAATTCACCGGGTGGCAGATGCTCCATAAGCCACAGAGCAATGGAGGAATCCAGATTCACATAACCAATATTTTTTTTCATATTCCGGCTCCTCCTTTCTCAGATCAGATCCTGATTCTTTTTGATATAGAATGCTTTTGCCAGTGTGACCAACAGAAGATACGCAATCACATCTGCGACCAAAAACAGAAAATAGACAGGAGACATCGCAGTCATTCCAAGCATCTTCCCTACCGGAGTAACCGGCAGCAGTGTAAATAATACAATCCCCAGAATCGTAACTCCCGTGACCATACGCCCCGGTCTGCTTTGTATCAGCGGAAGCTGTTTTGTACGCAGAAGCTGCAGAATCAATACCTGTGTCCACATGGATTCTAAAAACCACCCTGTCTGAAACATGGAAATAAACAAGCTCTGCTTCTCCGCCGAAAGACTTCCAAAAGAGCCGTCGCACACTCCCGGACAAAGAACAAAATACAAAAACACAAAGGTCAGCAGATCAAACAGCGAACTGACCGGTCCAAAAAAGGTCATGAATTTTCCCAGTGTCCTGCCAGACCACTCCAACGGTTTTGTCAACAGATCTGCATCTACATGATCCCACGGTAAAATCAGACAAAGGATATCATACAGCAGGTTCAGAAGCAGCAGCTGTATGGAAGTCATCGGGAAAAACGGCAGTAACACGCTGGCTGCAACAATCGCACAAATATTGCCAAAATTAGAAGATGCCGTAATCTTAATGTATTTGAGCATATTGGCAAATGCTTCTCTTCCCTCTAAAACACCTTCTTCCAGCACATTCAGATCCTTTTTCAGCAGGATGACATTCGCACTCTCCCGCACCGCTTCTGTTGCATTTTCAACGGAAATCCCCACATCTGCCCGGATAACAGCCGGCAGATCATTCAGACCGTCTCCCAGAAATCCAACTGTATGCCCGTTTGTCTGCAGCGTTTCCACCAGCATGGCTTTCTGTTTTGGCGAGAGTTCTGCAAAAATATTTGTTTTCTCAACCGCTATGGGCAATTCATTTTCAGAAAGAGCATCCAGCTGTGCTCCTGTCAGACAACTCTCTGCGGGAATTCCGATACGCCTGCAAATGGATCGTGCTACTTGTTTTTGATCTCCTGTCAGCACCTTTACATTCACATGAAGACTGTGAAGCTTCTGAATTGCACTTGCGGCACTCTTCTTTGGCGCATCAAAAAATGCCAGATACCCCAACAGAATAAAGTCATGCTCTTCCTCGGGAACAAGGGCTGCTCTGCTCATTGTTTTATAGGCAACTGCAATTACCTTCATCCCGTCTTCCAGCATTTCATCAACCACAGCGTGAACATTTTGCAGGATATCCGCACCTGCCGCTGTTTTCTCTCCACGGTATTCTATCATGCTGCACTGCCTCGCAACTTCCTCAATACTTCCCTTGATGATCCAGATATTTTCTTCTCCCGTATTCAATAATACACTGGAAAAACGTCGGTTATAGTCGAAAGGAAGTTCATCTGTCTTTTGATATTTTTCTGTCAGCTGCCTGTAGTAATCTGCTTTTCCCTGCATTTTCTCCGCCTTGCAGATCGCCTCGTCCAGATGATTTCCCACTCCGGTAGAATAATGACTTGCCAGATATGCATAATCCAGCACCTTCTGACTCTCATTCCCGAGAATATCCATGTAATACTCCAGCAGGACTGTATCCTGGGTCAATGTTCCTGTTTTATCCACACACAGGACATCCATGCTTCCAAAACTCTGCATCGCATTGATATTTTTTACGATTGTCTGTTTCTTTCCCATCGAATGACTGCCTTTTGCCAGACAGGCGTTGACCACCATCGGAAGCAGCTCCGGTGTGATTCCGACTGCAACAGAAAGTGCAAATAAAAACGCTTCTAACCAGTCTCCCTTCGTCAGTCCGCTTGCAAGAAACACAACCGGGACTAAAACTGTCATAAATCGGATCAACACCCATGCGATCGAATTGGCACCACGGTCAAATCTCTGCTTGCGTGCCTCCACAGACGGAGTCAGACCACCGTAAACTGTCTCCTGACCAACTGTCAGGACAATCCCAGTTCCCGTTCCTCCTGCAACTGTCGTGCCTCCGAACAGTATATTGCTGTAATCTGTCAGTTTCTGCGGTTCTTTGGGCAAAGCCTCCGGAAATTTTTCGAGTATGGCACTTTCACCGGTGATCACTGATTGCGAAACAAACAAATCCGTCGCGCCTGTTAACCGCAAATCTGCCGGAACCCTGTCGCCTGCCTCTAAGCGGATCTGATCGCCAACTACCAATTCAGAAGAAGATAACTCCACCCATTGTCCATCTCTGAGTACCTGAACCGTTGTATGCACCAACTGAAACAGTTCATCTGCAACTCGTTTAGAATGCAGCTCCTGAGTCAGCCGGACAATTCCACTGAGAATCAGCATGGAAAAAATGATCAGGACCGCTGTCAGATTCTTCTGATAATCACTGGACAAAAATACATCTGTTACCAAAGAGATTAAACCAAGGAAAAACAGGATCGTAGAAAATGGATTCACAAAAGCTCTTCGAATACAATAAAACATCGTATCCTTATTCTTTGCAGACGGCGCATTATTTCCATATTTCTGTCGCCGGATGATTGCCTCTTCCTGCGTAATCCCCTCTGCATTGATCTGAAGCTTCTGCATCATCTGATCAGGTGCGACACACGCATATTCTTTTAATCGTTCGTGAACCGCTTCTTTCTGATTCATGAAATTTGTACCTCCTCAAAATTTACTCTCTCGAACGGGAAATGAAAGAGGTGCAGGCGCAACCAAAAGGTCATGCCCACACCTTAATTTGTAAATGATCGGCAAATGCGATTTCTATTTGTAGTTGACAATCTGTCCGAAATCAGCTTTAAGAGAAGCTCCACCTACGAGTCCTCCATCAATATCCGGCTGTGCAAATAATTCAGGAGCTGTTGCAGCGTTTACAGATCCGCCGTACTGAATGCGAATTGCTTCTGCTGTAGCTTCATCATAAACTTCAGCGATGCACTCACGGATTCCTTTGCAAACTTCCTGAGCCTGCTCTGTTGTAGCTGTTTTTCCTGTTCCGATTGCCCAGATTGGCTCATAAGCGATCACTGCAGTTTTTGCCTGATCAGCTGTTACATTCTGGAATCCAACTTTTACCTGCTGGCGAATGAAATCCATTGTTACGCCCTGTTCTCTCTGCTCCAGAGTCTCTCCACAGCACATGATCGGTGTAATACCGTGCTCAAATGCTTTCAGGACTTTTTTGTTGACATCTTCGTTTGTCTCACCGAAGTAATCTCTTCTCTCAGAATGTCCAAGTACAACGTATTTTACTCCTGCATCTACGAGCATAGCCGGAGAGATCTCTCCTGTGTAAGCTCCGCTCTCTTCGAAGTACATGTTTTCTGCTCCAACCTGGATGTTTGTTCCTTTTACGGCTTCTACAACCGGTACGATATCGATAGCCGGTACACAGAATACAACATCTACTTCTTCATTTGCTACCAGTGGTTTTAACTCTTCTACTAATGCAACTGCTTCGCTTGGAGTTTTGTTCATTTTCCAGTTTCCTGCGATAATTTTCTTTCTTGACATACTCTTCACTCTTTCCTGTACTGTTATGTACACTGTTTATTCCAAACTGCGCCTGCGGCTTGTTTTCACTAAGCTTTGCTTGTTTTCGCTAAGCTTCCTTTACGGGATGTTCTCCTTACTAGGCTCGAAAATACCTCGCCAAGTGCGGAGAACTAAGTAAACGCTAAGCTTTTTACTTATCGTTAGCTGCTGCTACTCCCGGGAGTTCTTTTCCTTCAAGGAATTCCAGAGATGCTCCACCACCTGTAGAGATGTGTGTCATCTTGTCTCCGTATCCTAACTGGTTTACAGCTGCTGCGGAATCTCCACCACCGATGATTGTCACAGCATCTGTCTCAGAAAGTGCTTTTGCAACTGTTTCTGTTCCGTTTGCAAAGTTTGGCATTTCGAAACATCCCATTGGTCCGTTCCATACAACTGTTTTTGCAGATTTTACTGCTTCAGCATATAATTTTGCTGTCTCAGGTCCGATATCCAGCCCCATCCATCCTTCTGGGATTTCATTCTGAGGAACAACCTTGATGTTTGCATCATTAGAGAATTCATCTGCTGCAACAGCATCTACAGGAAGGAGTAATTTTACACCTTTTTCTTTTGCTTTTTCAATCATATCCAGTGCGTACTGTAAGTAATCTTCTTCCAGAAGAGATTTTCCGACATTTCCACCCTGAGCTTTTGTAAATGTGAAGCACATTCCACCACCGATGATCAGTGTATCTACTTTTTCAAGCAGGTTGTTGATTACAGAAATCTTGCTGGAAACTTTAGATCCTCCAAGGATTGCAACGAATGGTCTCTCCGGATTTTCTACTGCGTTTCCAAGGAAGTCGATTTCTTTCTGCATTAAGTATCCGACAACTGCTGTGTCTACGAACTGTGTCACACCAACGTTAGAGCAGTGTGCTCTGTGAGCTGTTCCGAATGCATCGTTTACGAACACATCACATAAAGAAGCCAGTTCTTTGGAGAATGCTTCTCCGTTCTTTGTCTCTTCTGCTCTGTAACGTGTATTCTCAAGAAGTACGATATCTCCATCGTTCATTGCTGCCACTGCTGCTTTTGCATTCTCGCCTACTACTTCAGCATCTGCTGCAAATTTTACTTCCTGTCCGAGAAGTTCTGACAATCTTACTGCTACCGGTGCAAGAGATAATTCCGGTTTTGGCTCTCCCTTCGGTTTTCCAAGGTGTGAGCAAAGGATTACTTTTCCTCCGTCTGCAACTAATTTTTTAATTGTTGGAAGAGCTGCTACCAGACGGTTTTCGTCTGTGATCTTACCATCGATCAACGGCACGTTAAAGTCACATCTTACAAGCACTCTTTTTCCTTTTACATTGATATCATCTACTGATTTTTTGTTAAGCATTTTGATTGCCTCCCTGTGTTTATTTTCTGTCAGACAAAAAGGTCCGGTCCAAATAAGACCGGACCCTTTGTGAGCCTATTTTTCAAAAATATAATCTAACTGATTAAATTTTTCTATATTTCGACTTACAGTAATGTTCCGAAGTGTTTGATTGTTCTTACCATCTGGCTTGTGTAAGAGTTTTCGTTGTCATACCAAGAAACAACCTGTACTTCTGTTGTTCCATTGTCTAATGGAAGAGCCATTGTCTGTGTAGCATCGAATAAAGATCCAAATCTCATTCCTACGATATCGCTGGATACGATCTCATCTGTGTTGTATCCGAAAGATTCGTTAGATGCTGCTTTCATAGCTTCGTTGATCTGATCAACTGTTACGTTTCCTTCAACTACTGCTGTAAGGATTGTTGTAGATCCTGTTGGTGTTGGAACACGCTGAGCAGATCCGATGAGTTTTCCGTTCAGTTCTGGGATAACCAGACCGATTGCTTTTGCTGCACCTGTGCTGTTTGGAACGATGTTGCAAGCTGCTGCACGAGATCTTCTTAAGTCACCTTTTCTCTGTGGTCCGTCAAGTGTCATCTGATCTCCTGTGTAAGCGTGGATTGTGCACATGATACCAGATTTAACTGCTGCAAGGTCGTTCAGAGCTTTTGCCATTGGAGCCAAGCAGTTTGTTGTACAAGAAGCTGCAGAAATGATGTGATCATCTTTTGTCAGCTGCTCGTGGTTTACATTGTATACGATTGTTGGAAGATCGTTTCCTGCTGGAGCAGAGATAACTACTTTCTTAGCACCTGCATCGATGTGTGCCTGAGCTTTTGCTTTAGATGTGTAGAATCCTGTACACTCCAGAACTACGTCTACGCCGATTTCTCCCCATGGAAGTTCTTTAGCGTCAGCTTTTGCATAGATTTTGATTTCTTTTCCGTCTACTGTGATAGAATCTTCACCAGCTTCTACTTTGTCAGCCAGTTCATATTTTCCCTGTGTAGAGTCATATTTCAACAGGTGTGCTAACATTTTTGGAGATGTTAAGTCGTTGATTGCAACTACTTCATATCCTTCTGCTCCGAACATCTGTCTGAATGCGAGACGTCCAATACGTCCAAATCCATTAATCGCTACTTTTACTGCCATGATTAATTCCTCCTAAAGTTTAAAAAAATTGTTGCTGCTTTGCAGCTGTTTATTGTAAATCTCCAACCAAGTAATTACTTTGTTAAAGATTCATCAACTACGGTTATTGTACTAAAATGAAAACAAAAATTCAACCCTAAAATATATTTTTATAGAAGTTGTTTAAAAATAGGTTTTCTGTCCTGAAATTCTGTATAATATTTAAAGCCGCACGCCTTCAAAACGTCTGCTGCTTTCTGAAAATCATAAGCCACATGCTCGGGCTTATGCGCATCAGATCCTACTGTGATGATTTCCCCGCCCAGTTCTTTATACCGGCAGAGAATTTCCGGATGGGGGTGGCAGAATGCAAGGCCGTATTTCCATCCGGCCGTATTCAGCTCGATTCCTTTTCCCATTGCAATCACTTTTTTCAGGATTTCATCAATCTCCTGTGCATATTTTTTGTAAGAATACTGCCTGGCCTGACACTTTCCATAACGTACCACATAATCCAGATGACCCAGCACATCAAAACTGCTGACTGCATCCAGATTTTCCAGGGTAGCCAGAAAAGTCTCTTTGTAAACTTCTTCATCAGACCGTCCCTCAAAAATCTCTCCGTAATAGGGATCCATCCCATGCACCACATGAACTGAACCGATCACAAAATCAAACGGATACTGATTCGTCAGTTCTTCATAAAATCCCGCAAGATGAGGCTGCAGCCCCAGCTCAATCCCTCTCCGGATCTGAATTTTCTCCGCATATGCCTCTTTCCACTCTGCCAGCTTCGGAAAATACTCATCCAGATCCACCAGAAATGCCTCTACACCGGTATCTTCATGAAACGGATAATCTTTGTCAATATGATCGGTAATACAAATGGACTGCAATCCTTTTTTGAGCGCACTCTCGATCATATCCCGGATATCTGCATCACTGTCCGTGGAAAATCTTGTATGCATATGAGAATCACTTGTTATCATTGAATCGTTCCTCCGCCGAGCACATACTCTCCATCATAAAATACAACAGCCTGTCCGGGAGTGACCGCTCTTTGTGGTTCATCAAAGGTACACAGTACTTCATCCTCTCCCGTCTTCTCTATTGTACACCAGGCGCCTTTGTGGTTATAGCGTATTTTGGTAAATACATGTAAAGGCTCGGTTAAATCTTCCACTGCCATAAAATTCAGATTTCTGGCTCGAAGCTGTGTAGTCATGGATTCTTCTTTTGTCCCGATCACAACTTCATTGGTTTCCGGACGGATCTCCAAAACAAATGCGGGATATCCAAGTGCCAGACCCAGACCTTTTCTCTGCCCTACCGTATAATGGGTAATCCCTTTATGCCGTCCAAGCACCGTACCGTCTGTGAGCACGAAATTTCCTTCCGGAACTTTCACCCCTGCCTCTTCTTCAATATAAGCGGCATAGTCGCCATCCGGCACAAAGCAGATATCCTGGCTGTCCGGTTTGTTGGCAATCCTGAGATTGATCTTTTCTGCAATGGCACGTACCTCGTCTTTTGTGTATTTCCCCACCGGCATCAAAGTCCTTTTCAGCTGTTCCTGTGTCAGATTATACAATGCATAAGTCTGATCTTTTGCAAGCGTAGCAGAGCGCCGAAGAGTATATCTTCCGTTTTCCAGCTGTACCACTCTTGCATAATGTCCCGTCGCAATATACTCTGCACCGATCGAGAGACTTCTTTGTAAAAGAGATTCCCACTTTACATACCGGTTACAGGCAATACAGGGATTGGGCGTTCTTCCATTCTGATATTCTTCCACAAAATAGTCGATCACATTTTCCTTGAACTCTTTTTTAAAATTCATCACATAGTATGGGATTTCCAGTGCAGCTGCCACTCTTCTTGCATCATCTACCGCACTGAGTCCGCAGCAGCCTCCGTTTTCCTCCTGAGCGGCCTGTTCTTCGTCCTGCCAGATCTGCATGGTCACTCCGATCACGTCATACCCCTGCTCTTTTAAAAGGTATGCCGCTACGGAAGAATCCACCCCTCCGGACATTCCAACAACAACTTTACTCATTTTAGTATTCCTCTTCTTCCTCTTCCTCGCCTTCGTGGATATCAGATTTCGGCTTTTCCAGCCCCTCGATCTTAATATGATGCTTCTCCGCGTAATCCCAGAGCGCCGCATGAATTGCCTCTTCTGCAAGAAGAGAACAGTGTACCTTTACCGGCGGAAGTCCGTCCAGAGCCTCCATAACCGCCTTGTTCGTCACCTGCAGCGCCTCATAAATACTTTTTCCTTTGACCAGTTCTGTTGCCATACTGCTTGTAGCAACCGCAGCTCCACATCCAAATGTTTTAAATTTTACATCCCGAATGATCTGATTCTCATCGATGTCCAGATAAATTCTCATAATATCCCCACATTTGGCATTTCCAACGGTTCCCACACCGCTTGCATTCTCAATTTCTCCTACGTTTCTTGGATTTTGGAAGTGATCCATTACTTTTTCTGTATACATATCAATACTCCTTTTTATTATGCATTCTGTTTTTTGATAAAGTCTTCATATAATGGTGACATACTTCTTAAGTTTGCCACGATCTCTTTGAGTGTATCTACGGTATAATCCAGATCTTCTCTGGTCGTCTCTTCTCCCAGTGTCATGCGCAGAGAACCATGTGCGATTTCGTGCGGCAGTCCGATCGCCAGCAATACATGCGACGGATCCAGAGACCCTGATGTGCAGGCAGAACCACTGGATGCACAGATTCCCTTCATATCCAGCATGATCAAAAGAGATTCTCCCTCGATAAACCGGAAACTGAAGTTTACATTATTCGGAAGCCGGTTCGTGCGGTCTCCGTTTAAGCGGCAGTATGGAATTTCTGTCTCAATCCGCTCGATCAGGTAATCTCTGAGTTTTCGCTCTTTTGCGGTTCTTGTTTCCATTGTCCGCATCGCACGCTCCACAGCTGCCCCCATTCCAACAATACCAGGCACGTTTTCTGTTCCGGCACGGCGCTTTCTCTCCTGTGCACCTCCGTGTACAAAGGATCGGATCTTGACTCCTTTGCGGATATATAAAAATCCGATTCCTTTCGGTCCGTTGAGCTTATGTCCGCTTGCGCTGAGCATATCAATATGACAGGCATCCACATCAATCGGTATCTGGCCAAATGCCTGTACTGCATCTGTATGGAACAAAATCTTGTGTTCCTGTGCAATCTCTCCAATTTCTCGGATCGGCTGGATCGTTCCGATCTCATTATTTGCAAACATCACAGAAATAAGGATCGTATCCGGACGAATTGCTTTTTTCAGTTCATCAAGCTTTACGACACCGTTCTCGTCCACATCTAGATATGTGATCTCAAATCCACGCTGTTTTTCCAGATACTCACATGTATGCAGGATTGCATGGTGCTCGATTTTTGTCGTGATGATATGTTTTCCTTTCTTCTCATACGCTTCGGCAGTCGCTTTCAGTGCCCAGTTGTCAGACTCGGACCCCCCTGCCGTAAAATAGATTTCGTTAGCCTGTGCGCCAAGTGCCTGCGCAATAATCTCTCTTTGTCTGCTCACCACTTCCTTATTTCCGGAAGCAAAACTATACACACTGGATGGATTGCCATAGTGCTCTGTAAAGTACGGAATCATTGCATCTACTACTTCCGGTGCAGTTTTCGTTGTTGCCGCATTGTCTAAATAAATCAGTCTGCTCATGTTCTTTCTCCTTTTGTTTATTTTCTGCAGTCTCTATTGGAAACACACGTCTGGTCGGCCTTGCTCTCCTTGAGATTCTCGCCCACTTCTACGAGTGCTTTTAAATTCATCTCATCTACGGTCTGATTGATACTGTCATTGATTCGCTGCCACACATACTTTGTCACACAGTTATCTGCTGCCTGGCAGCCGCCCTCTAAGAGAAACCCGGAACATTCTACCGGATTGAGATCTCCTTCCAGCGCACGGAGTACCTCCCCCACCGAAACTTCTTCCAGTTCCTTTGCAAGGACATATCCCCCCTGTGCTCCGCGGATGCTCTGGATGATACCTGCCTTTTTTAATTTTGACATCAGCTGCTCCAGATACCGCTCCGAAATTTCCTGTCTTTCCGCAATACTTGTGATCGATACAGGTCCTTCCCCGCCGTGCTGTGCAAGATCAATCAGTGCGCGCAGTCCGTATCTTCCTTTTGTAGATAATTTCACGCTCTCACCTTCTTGCTGATTCGCTTATTTTCCAATCCCTATTGTTTTACTAGGATTTCCTCTTGTAGAATACCATTGCCGTTTTGTTCTGTCAAGGCAAAATACCGAATATGTTATTAAAAACACTTCTTTCCAGGTGAATTTATGTCTGCCAGAAAAACAATTTTACAAGGAACCCTGATCCTGACTGCCGTGGGATTTCTGTGTCGGTTCATGGGATTTTTTTACCGTATCTTTTTAAGCCACACATTCGGAGAAGAAAATGTCGGCCTATACCAGCTTACTTTTCCGGTATTTGCTCTCTGCATCTCATTTACATCCGCAGGATTAGAGACCGCCATTTCCAGAACCGTAGCCAGAAAACAATCCCTCCATCAACCCAGGGAAGCCTCTGAGACACTTTGTCTCGGACTTTTTATTTCATGCCTGCTACTCTGTGATCACGATGATCATCCTGCAAAAAAACGCAGCCGATCTCTCGACTGCGCTGCTCGGCGATCCACGTTGTGAAGAGATCCTGATTCTCTTATCTTACGCTTTGCCGCTTTCTTCTATTCATGGTTGTATCATGGGGTACTGCTATGGTTTAAAACAGACACAGATACCTGCCGTTTCACAGTTGATCGAGCAGACTGCCAGGATCTTATCTGTTTTCTGCCTGTACCGCTTCGCGATACGAAACGGACTTCATGCGGACATTTCCATCGCAGCTGCGGGAATTGCATTCGGAGAACTGTTTTCTACCTTTTATTCTGTCAGAGGACTTCAAAAGAGCCGATCTGATATTTTCCGCCCGGGATTTTCTTTCTCTTCTATAAGACTCCGCTTCCGGGAACTTGTCCCCTTGTCCCTGCCGCTTACTGCCAACCGGGTACTGCTTGGCCTGCTCCAGGGAATTGAAGCTGTTTCGATCCCCGGCTGTCTGAAACTTTATAATCACAGCACTTCCGAAGCATTGAGTACCTATGGCGTTCTGACTGGAATGGCACTTCCCTGTATTCTATTCCCGTCCGCCATCACCAATTCTGTTTCTATCATGCTGATGCCGACAGTTGCCGAGCTTCAGGTCAAAGACCAGGCATCCGGCATCAGAAAACTGCTGCAAAAAGTACTTGGCTCCTGTTTTCTCATGGGATTGTTCTGCTGTCTGTTTTTCCTGTTCTTCGGACAGTTGATCGGTCAATTTTTGTTTGCCAGTGATCTGGCCGGCAATTTTATCATCACACTGGCGTGGATCTGTCCTTTTCTGTATGTAAATGGTTCTCTGCTGAGTGTCCTGAACGGATTTGGCAAAACAACAACCTCTTTTACGATCAACATGGTCGGGCTTGCCATCCGCATCGGAAGTGTGTTTTTCGCAATTCCCGTTTTCGGTATCCAGGGATATTTATGGGGCTTATTGATCAGCCAGCTTGCAGTCAGCATCTGCTGCAGTGTTGTCTTAAAACATCTCATCTCTGCTTAAAGGGTTTTCAAAAATGCGCCGACCAAAACCGGATTTACATACAGTTCTAACACGATACCAACTAAAAGAAGACCTCCGGAAACCAGACTTTTCTGTATATTCCACTGCATACGCGGGTAGCAGTACGCATACCACACCACAATCAGATACGCTGGAATATAACATAAAAACTGGGGGAGCATTCCTGCAATGCACAGGATGCTCCCTTTTACTCCCATCCCGAGAACTGCCATAGAAAACAGAAGTCCGGCAGAAAAGCCCGTCCAAATCAAGAACAGAATAACTGCCGCTTTTCTGAATTTTGTAAAAGCAGATCCCAGCAGCACTAAAAACGGCAAAAGACGGACCTGCAGCAAATACCAGATATACTCTCCCGTCAGAATATCTGCCGCCCGGTATTGTTTCAAAAAATATTCGCTGAAAATCCCTGCCCCCGCTGCAAACTGCTCCGCTTCCAGATTGACATATAAAATTCCCAATAAAAATCCCGGCATAAAAAGAGCCAGTAGCTGCCTCTTTACATGAAACATCTTCAATGGTTTTTCTCCTTTTCCTTTCGATATTTCATTATATGCCGGGACTTTTTATTTATTCAGTTTTTCGATACTTCGTCTCATATGCCAGAAGAGCGGCAATGGTCTTGGAATCTTCTATCTCACCGGAAAAAATCTTTTCTTTTAACTCCTCCAGTGTGTATGCCTTTAAATCTATAAACTCATCTTCATCCAGATGCTGTCTGGAGGGAATCAGATCTCTTGCTACAAAAACCTCAATTCGTTCATTGCAAAAAGCCACTGTTGTCCGCAATGTGATCAGCCATTCCAGATTCTCACTGCGAAATCCAGTCTCTTCCTCCAACTCTCTGCCTGCACATACAATTCCCGGCTCATCTGCCGCATCCAGCGCGCCTGCCGGAACCTCCAGTGTATAACGTTCCAGTGCATTTCGATATTGGCGCACCATCAGAATTTTTCCATCTTCTGTTACAGGAACAACCGCTGCAGCCCCTTTATGACTGATAAAATCCCATGTGGCCGTATGAGTGCCGTCTATCTCCATCGTATCCTGATAAAAATCTACGATTGCTCCCTTATACTTTAATTCTCTCTTCAGACGTTTGATCTTTTCGCTCATTACACAATTCTTCCTTTCATCCACGAAAAAGCGGAACTTCCTTTCCCATCTTACGATGTTTCAGAAATTCCGCTTTTCATTTCATATTCAGTTTTCTATTTTGCGTAATCCGTGACGCGTGATTCGCGGATCACATTTACCTTGATCTGACCAGGATACTCTAATTCAAATTCAATCTGATTAGCAATCTCTCTGGCCATAAGTACCATATCATCATCAGTTACCTGATCTGGAACTACCATTACTCGAATCTCTCTACCTGCCTGAATAGCAAAAGATTTGTCAACACCTTTGAACTGGTTTGCAATCTCTTCTAATTGTTTCAATCTGTTTGTATATGTCTCTAATGTCTCTCTTCTTGCACCTGGTCTTGCTGCTGAGATCGTATCTGCAGCCTGTACAACACAGGCGATCAAAGTCTGAGGCTCTACATCGCCATGATGTGCTTCGACTGCATTGATCACAGTCGCTGATTCTTTGTACTTTCTGCAAAGATCCACACCAATCTGAATGTGAGATCCTTCCACATCGTGATCGATCGATTTACCGATGTCGTGCAGAAGTCCGGCTCTTTTCGCCATACGCACATCCAGCCCGATCTCTCCTGCCAGAAGTCCTGACAACTGAGCAACCTCGATGGAATGCTTCAGCGCATTCTGTCCGTAGCTTGTTCTGAATTTCATACGTCCAAGCAGACGCAGCAATTCCGGATGGATACCCGGTACACCAACCTCGATGGCTGCTGCCTCTCCTTCTTCGCGAATCATAGAATCTACTTCTTTCTGTGCTTTTTCCACCATCTCTTCAATTCTTGCCGGATGGATACGTCCATCCACGATCAAGCGTTCAAGAGCAATACGGGCAACTTCTCTTCGGATCGGATCAAATCCGGATAACACAACTGCCTCCGGTGTATCATCAATGATAAGCTCTACACCTGTCAGAGTCTCAAGAGTTCTGATGTTTCGTCCCTCTCGTCCGATGATCCTTCCTTTCATCTCATCACTTGGAAGCTGCACGACTGAAATCGTAGTCTCCGCTACATGGTCAGCTGCACATCTCTGAATCGCATTGACAACATACTCTTTTGCTTTCTTGTCTGCGTTCTCTTTTGCCTGAGACTCCAGCTCCCTGACCATCTTTGCTGTTTCATGTTTCACATCTTCTTCAACAGTTTTCAACAGATATTCTTTTGCCTGCTCGGAGGTAAGACCTGAGATTCTTTCCAGTTCCTGCACTCGTTTCTGACTGAGTTCTTCCACTTTGGCTTCACGCTGTCTTAAATGTTCCTCTTTTGCTGTAAATTTTGCTTCACGCTGCTCAATAGCTTTCGGAACGTTTGTCTACTGCTTCTTCTTTTGCCAGCACACGCTTTTCATAGCGCTGCAGTTCCGACCTTCTTTCTTTCGTCTCTTTTTCAAGATCATTCTTCGTCCGGATGGACTCTTCCTTCACTTCCAAAAGAGCTTCCTTTTTTGTCGTTTCAGCAGTTTTCACGGCATCGTCAATGATTTCTCTTGCTTTCGCTTCCGCATTTCCAATCTTGGATTCCGCATTGTTCTTCAGATTGGTAATGGTCAGATAGCGAGTTACGACACCGACTATCAACGCGAGGGCCGCCGCAATAATTACACATAAAATTACCGGCACAGGAGCACCTCCTTATTTAATTTTCATTGTACATGTTTATGTATCTGCATACATAAATACAACACTTAAATTTTATACTGTTTTACCAACCCTGTCAAGCATTCTCATCATAATTTTGTATCACTTGACGGATGTCTTCATATCGGAATCCTTTTCGTGCCAGATGACCGTATAATTTTTGCATCTGCTCCGGTGTAGCCGTCCTTAGATCCACACGCTTTTTCTCGATAATCTTAAGGATTGCCTCAGTCTCATCCTGTCCGTCAAAGCACTCTTCTACGACCTGCTGCGCAATTTCCCTTGATACACCTTTCTGGCAGAGCTGATATAAAATCTCTCGTCTGCTCTTGGATGCCTTTCTGCTCTGTACAAAATTTTCCGCATACCGCGCGTCATCCAGATATCCGAAAGACTTCACATAAGAAATCGCTGCCTCCACTGCTTCCGGCGGGTACAATCCCTGACGCAGCTTCTCCCGCAGTGCCGATTCGCTGCGGTCCATATCCTCCAGAAGATGCATGGCACGAAGCTTTGCTCTTTTACAGATCACCTTCTGCAGAATCTCCTGTACAGTATCCTCCTCCAAAAGAGTCCCCTCAACAATCCGGTAATGCGACAGTTCGCCCTTGTATAACACAAAGGCGAACTCCTCATCTAAATACACTTTATATTTGATCTTGGTCAGCATCTCTACTTTCGTGACGACCATTTTTTATTCTTCTCCCTCGATCGACAGTTCCATCTGTTCTTCTTTTGGAGTCAGCTTCAGATCACTCTCTTTTACCTCTTCCTCTCCTTCGATCAAATGATAGTGCTGGCGTACTTTTCTGTCCAGCTCCTCCATCACCTCCGGATGACTGGTCAGATATGCTTTTGCATTTTCACGTCCCTGTCCGATCTTCTCTCCTTCATATGCATACCACGCACCACTCTTCTTGACAAGATCAATACCAACTGCCAGATCCAGAACATCTCCTTCTTTGGAGATTCCTTTTCCAAACATGATATCGAACTCTGCCTCTTTAAACGGAGGCGCAATCTTATTCTTCACGATCTTGATGCGGGTTCTGTTGCCGACCATCTCTCCGCTCTGCTTCAGCGTCTCGATCCTGCGGACATCCATACGGACAGAAGCGTAGAACTTCAATGCGCGTCCACCTGTCGTTGTCTCTGGATTTCCAAACATTACGCCTACCTTTTCACGGAGCTGGTTGATAAAGATAACCACACAGTTGGATTTGCTGATGACCGGTGTCAGCTTACGCAGTGCCTGCGACATCAGTCTCGCCTGCAGGCCGACATGGCTGTCTCCCATATCTCCTTCAATCTCCTGCTTTGGCACCAGGGCCGCAACAGAGTCAATCACAATAATATCCACTGCTCCGGAGCGCACCATCGTCTCAGCAATCTCCAGAGCCTGATCTCCGCTGTCGGGCTGTGAAATATATAATTCATCAATATCTACTCCGATCTTCTTCGCATAAACAGGATCCAGCGCATGCTCTGCATCAATAAATCCTGCAATCCCGCCTCTCTTTTGTACTTCTGCGATCATGTGGAGTGTCACTGTCGTCTTACCACTGGACTCCGGACCATAAACCTCAATCACACGTCCCTTTGGAACACCGCCAAGTCCCAGTGCCAGATCGAGACTCAGACACCCTGTAGGAACCGTCTCTACAGCAACATGACTGCCCTCTCCCAGCTTCATCACAGTACCTTTTCCAAAATCCTTCTCTAACTTTGCAATCGCCGCATCCAGCGCTTTTTTCTTTTCATCACTTGCCATACCGAATCTTCTCCTTTTTACCCGAACAGTTGTTCGCTTCTGTTTATTATACTATTATATGCTCCTTGAATTGTCAAGTAATTTTTTCCATCCTACTCCGCCCCCCTCCTTTCGTTACTGTTTTTCTACAGAAAACAGAGATGATAAAACCATAGAATATCCTCTTTTTATCCATCACAGGGGAAACTCTCTTGAACAGACCTGGAAGAACTCCTTGAACGTCTGGGTTATAACCGAGTATGATACAGCACAGGCGGCTGCATGATAAAGTTCTGTTTTCTATAACTTACAGAACTATCTTATCATGCGGCCGCCCGGGATGCAATCTATTTATTTTAATTCCTGATGAAGAATTTCTCCATTGCTCTCAATCACTTTCTGGTACCAGTAGAACGATTTTTTCTTATACCGGTTCAAAGTTCCTGTTCCATCATCATTGCGGTCAACATAAATATATCCGTACCGCTTTCTCAACTCTGCTGTAGAAGCACTTACCAGATCAATACATCCCCATGATGTATATCCCATGATTTCAACTCCGTCCTCTATTGCTTCTTCAACCTGTAACAGATGTTCTTTCAAATAGGCAATCCGGTAATCATCCTCCACTGTCAGTTTTCCATCTTTTCCTTCTACCAGTTCATCAACCGCACCAAGACCGTTTTCCACGATAAAAAGAGGCTTCTGATAACGGTCATACATCTCATTGAGTGCATATCGAAGACCTTTTGGATCGATCTGCCATCCCCATTCTGAAGCTTCCAGATATGGATTCATAACACCACCCATCAGATTTCCCCGTCCTGCTTCTCCCTGATCCGGATCTGCAGAAGCACAGATACTCATATAGTAACTGAATGAAATAAAATCTACGGTATGCTTCAAAATTTCCTCATCTTCCGGGGCAAACTGCACCTGAATCTTATGTTCTTTAAAATAGCGCTTCATATAGCCCGGATACCGACCTCTTACATGTACATCCAGGAAAAAATCATTCATATGCCGTCTTTCCATCACTTCTATCATGTCATCCGGATGCGGTGTCAAAGGATAAATCGGAATATTAAGTACCATACATCCAATCTTTGCCTCCGGCATCATCTCATGAGCAATTTTAGTTGCCAGTGCACTTGCCACCAGTTCATGATGAACTGCCTGATACAGATCCTGGCGCGATAACTTTTCTTTTTCCGTATAAATCCCGCCGCTCAAAAACGGTTCATGCAAAACCGAATTAATTTCATTAAATGTCAGCCAGTATTTCACTTTCTCTTTATATCTGCCAAAAATCGTTCTGACATATTTTTCATAGAAACCGATCATTTTCCGGTTTACCCATCCATCATATTCTTTCGATAAATGCAATGGTGTCTCATAGTGAGAAATCGTAACCAACGGCTCTATTCCATATTTGTGGCATTCGTCAAATACCGCATCATAAAACGCAAGCCCTTTTTCATTTGGCTGCTCTTCATCTCCCATTGGAAAAATGCGGCTCCAGGCAATTGACAGCCGAAAAACCTTAAACCCCATCTCTGCAAACAATTTAATGTCTTCTTTATATCGGTGGTAAAAATCTATTGCCACCAGCTTCATGTTATCTTCTGTCGGAACCTCTGTTCTTGGTCCCACAATTCCTTTTGGTGTCACATCCTGGATATCCAGCCCTTTTCCATCTTCCAGATATGCACCCTCACATTGATTGGCTGCTGTTGCGCCTCCCCACAAAAAATTTTTCGGAAACATTATTCTTCCACTTTCCCTTCTTTTAATACACCATAATGATACAAGGCTCCAATTAAATTTGCATCATTGTAAAACTTACAGTTTGTTATCTCAGGTTTCGGAACATACGGTGTAATTTTACGAATCGGATGATGTTCCATTAATTCATTCATGCTTCTGTTCAAATATTCCAGCAGCAGCGGCTGTTTACTGATTCCTCCGCCAATTGCCACCACATCCAAATCCAGTATCACATTTAAATTATAAATTTGAACTGCCAGCGTATCTGTAAATTCTTTCAGTGCTTTCAATACCGCTTCTTCTCCCTTGTTTGCACGATCAAAGATCTGAATCCCATCCAATTTTTCCGGATCTTCTCCTGTATAAAAAGCTGCTTTTTGGGCAAGGGTCTCTGCGCCGTTTGCCATGCCCCAGTATCCTTTCGCTTCCTCTGATCGTTTCTGATCTGTCAATATATAACTGTATTCACCGGCTGTAAAATGCCCTCCCCTGTACAATTTGTGGTCTATGATTATCCCACCGCCCACACCAGTACCCAGCACTACAACCGCTCCGTTTCTGCAGTCCTTCAGACTACCTTTCCATTTTTCTGCAAGTGCCGCACACTTTCCGTCATTTTCAATCGTCACCGGAAGTTTATATCTTTGTTCCAGTAATTGCACGACCGGAACTTCACTAAAATATGCCAACATTCCTCCGGTCACACAGTAGCCTTTCCGGCTGTCCAACATTCCCGGCATACTGACAGCAATTCCTTCTATTTGTTTCTGATACTTTTCTACAACAACATCCAGTCTCTGCAAAAAGTCTTCCAGCGTATGATCCACATATCCCGGCGTCGGAAATTTGCCTCTTTCCAATATCTTGGCACTTTCATTCATAAGCGCATATTTTACAGCTGTACCGCCTGCATCAATCACCAGATATTTCTTCATCTTACCCTCACCCTTACTATCCAAAATTGATCGCCAGTTTTGCAAAAAAGTCTTCTAACGTCAATCTGACTTCCGCTGTTTTATAAAGCCTGATCTTTCGATAATCCTGCCCGTGAATATAGGTCATGTCATCAGCCACTCTCGGTGCCGGTATCATCTCATAGCTTACTTTTTCCAGTTCCTCCATAAGAACTGCCACAGTCGCCTGATCTCCCAGCCCCCATACTTCTCCATGAGGCCATGCCATATTGTAAACTGCCGCCTTATGATTAAATTCTTCTAACTGCTCAAACAAATATTTGCCTACTTTTCCACATGGATGCACTTTCAACTGCAATTCTGCCAGTGAAACACCAAACTGTTTATATACATCCATTGGAATTTGCCATAGTTCCGCTTTTGAAGCAAAAATTACATTTGCCGCATGAATATCCATCATCAGATTAAATTCAAATCCTCCATTCGGATAGGCGGCTCCTCCGATCCAGATAATCGTAATCCTTTCTGCAATTTCCGGACAGATCAGCAAAGCAGATGCCACATCCGTAACAGCTCCCTGACAAGCAATATACAATGGTCTTTCATCCACTTTCAAAGCTTCTTCGATAATAAATCTGGCGCCCTCTGATTCTACCGGAGTCTGCTCGTCTTCCATTCCCTTTGAAGCGCCCAGAGCTACCGGATATTCTCCTTCTATCCCCATCAGCTCCATCATCCTGATTACTTCATCATAGCTTGCTTTTGCAGTATTCTCCTCTCCGTATTCCTGGGGATTTTTACAAAAATGTCCCGCTACGATTCCCCGCACATCAAACTTGGGAGTCATCAGATGGTGTGCAAGCGCAAACTGATCATCCGCCTCATTTTTACAATCCGTATGAACAATCACTCTTATTTTTTATTTTCCGGTACTTGATATGCATACTTCCACATACGCTTCTCCTCCTTATCTTTTCCGCTTTCAAAACAGATTTTCTATCCTTTATTCTGCCAGTTTTTTTCTCCGCTCTTTCAATTCACGTTCCATCTGGTCGTACTGTTTATCCAGATCATAGAAATACATCACAACAATACTTGCGATATTTGCAATAATCGGAAGAATAACAAATGCAAATAGAATTGCCATATTCGCTTTTGATGACTGCACTGCCGCCGTTCCGTCATAAGCTCCCCATGCAAGCAAACCTGCTACAATCGCACTCGCACATGCACTGGAAACTTTATTGGAAAATCCATTGACTGCCATCTGTGTTCCTGCAAGATTTCTTCCGCTCTGCCATTCTCCATAATCTGCCACATCTGCCAGCATAGAAAAATACATGTTGGAACGAAATCCCATTCCGAATCCCATCATTCCCACTCCCAGGAATACAATCACTACATTGCTGCCGCCTATCCAGATGATCAAAGACCCCAAAATCTGAATCAAAGTTCCCACAATCGAGATATTTCTTTTACTGTATTTTGCATTGAGACGTGCTGCAATCAACATTGAAAAAATCGGAACAATCGTTGTGATCGTCACTGCCACAGAAGTCATCATCTCATTTCCCACAATATACTTGAAGTAATATGCAATCGCTGCAAACATGCCAAGATATCCCAAAAATAAAAAGAACGTATAGGTAATCATTAACATATATGGTTTGTTTTTTATCAGATATCCAATGTCTTTGATAATACTTGTTTTTTCATTTGTTCTTGGCGGCAGATTGATTTCACGAATACTTGCCACACAGATCAGCATGATCAAAAACACCATGATCCCAAACACAATATTTGTATTTCTATATCCCAGCGCCTGATTTCCATGTCCCAGTTTTTCAATCAGCCACAATGCCATAGATGCAGATGTCAAAGATCCAAGGTTCGAAAAATTGTTCTTGTAGTGGCAATTTTAGTAACGTTCTGTGGCATCTGCACTCAAAGTCGGCAAAATGGATCCCATCGATATTACCAGCGTATATCCAAAAGAGAAAATAATATATGTAATATACGCCCATGCCAGTTTTCCACCTGTTGAAAAATCAGGTGTCGTAAATACTAGTACCATTCCAATCGCAAGTACCGGAGCACCTGCCAGCATCCACGGTCTGTTTCGTCCCATTTTGGTGTTGGTCCGGTCAACCAGTGCTCCAACCATATAATCCGTAAATGCATCAATAAATTTTGTAATCAAAAACATAAACGCAGCGCTTGCCGCTGGTATTCCTGCCACATCGGTATAAAAATAAGCAGATATGTGTTTACCATTAAATATGCCAGATTGCAGGCATAATCTGAAATTCCAAACCCTATTCTCTGACGCCAGATAAATTTTTTGCTGTTTGTTCCTATTCCTTTCATCATCACTATATTTCAATCCTTTCCTCTGTACTTTCCTAGATGACCGGCCGGTTCATTTGATGATGCTATCATATCTGCTTTCGTCTTTTTTCTATATCATATTTCTGCTTTATTTATTATATTTCCATCATTTTTATTAAATTTCTTCTCTTGAAACAAATTCCGGACTTTTATAGTAATCCCTGTACTGCTTCGGCGTCATATTCTTATGCACCTTAAATACCTTTCCAAAGTGGCTCTGAGAGGAAAAGCACAGATACTCGCTGATCTCTGTTAAAGATGCTTCTGAATATTTCAATAGATTTTCAGCTCTTTCAATCCGCATGTGCATACTATATTCCTGAATACTCTCCCCTGTTTCTTTTTTAAATATTCTGGATAAGTGGCTTTCACTGATCCCCAATGCCTTCGCAATATCCGATATATAAATCTTCTGGTGATAGTATTTCCGTATATATTCCTTACACTGCTCCGTATATCTGGAGTTTGCTCTTTTCGCTCTTTCTTCTACAACCAATTTTGCAAAATCATACAAACTCCTTTTCCTATATTCAAAAATTTCTGTCATTCTTTTGCACTGGTCTATCTTATTGATATAAAGATCACTGAGCTTATACGCTTTGGCAGGAACTGCCCCACCTTCGATTGCTGCTCTTGTTGCCAACGTAATCGAACAAATCCCCAGATTTCTTTCGTTTCGAATCTCATTTTCCGAGAGCTTTCCCGCAGTACTTGCCAATAATTCTACTGCCCCTACTACCTCCTCCAGATTTCCCTCACGAATATAATCCATCGTTTTTACTTCTTCCTGATAAGTATGATGATATATATCCTCTATATCTATTCTTACATCCGCTTCAAGTCCAATCTCCTGTTTCTCGATCAGACCATTCGCATCCAAAATTTCTTCATCTTCGTATTTCTCCTCAATTTTTATATAAGATAAAAGCTCCAATAAAGCTAACAGATTCTGCAGTTTTAGTTTGGGCGGACACTGTTCATTTTCTATCTGATAAGCTTTACAGTATCGGTGTATCTCTACATAAGACATATCCTCAATACAGATTGGTCCCAGCAGAAGCATCTTCGTCATTTTTTCTCTCATCCCACAAAAAATCACTTTATTCTCATCCTGATAAATCACCGGTGTTTTCTGGTTCATGATCCGATTTTTCAGAAGTTCGCGAAGTTCTTCTGATAATATCAGTGGATTGCTTTGCTCTGCTAATACCCCATAACAACTGATTTCATCCGTTTCACAATCCCATTCAAAAATTTTTATATTTGTCATAATACTGATCTTCGTATATAAATACTCCATTTTCTTATCCTCTCAATAGGAGAGAGGAAGAATAAATTTCCTGCCCCTCTCATTGAACCGTACGTACGGGTCTCGTATACGGCTCTACAACTTATATTCCTACTTTAACTATAGCAATCCAAGCAATTACTGCACATAATTACACGAACGAAACCACCCTAAACAATGATATCATATCACAATCTGAAGTTTCGGATGTCATTCTGACTCAGGGCTGATTTCCCGCATTCCCTTTTCCAGACGGTAAACAATACTTGTATTGACCGAAAAGCATTCTGCGATTTCCTTTGCATTGTATGTCTTATCCCGGCTTCGATGAGTAATTTACGTGCTCGTATAACATAATAATCACCTTTTAACTTTATCATAAACCCGTTGTCAAGTGTATGCAGTATTATTTTGGTTTGCTATAGTTTACCAGGACCAAAGAGTACTTTGGCAGGCATATAAAAATTGAAATTATACATGACAGCTTAAAATCTGTATGGTAAAATATGATTATAAATAAATCGAGATTTTACCAGAATAAAAGAAAGGTTAGTGAAAACATATGAATAAAGAAATGAAAGGGAAAAGGATTATTTTGCGTGAACAAAGAGAAGAAGATGCGCCATTTTTTGCCTATTGGTTCAATCAGCCGCAAGTCATGTTTCAATGCGGCTTTGAGAAGCCTACCGATGAAGAAGAGGTAAAAACTTGTATTAATGTGGACCATAAATCGGAAAACTCGGTTTGGTTCACGATTACAGACCTCGACGGCAATATAATAGGTGAGACTGGTCTGCTCCGGATGTTTCCTGCATGGCACCAAACCGATCTTACGATTATCATTCCCGATCCAAAGATGCAGCATAAAGGATACGGGACAGAAGCAATTCGTATCATGCTTGATATGGCCTTCAATAGGTATGAAATGCATCGTGTCTCAATCGGAGTCGTAGGATTGAATACAGATGCACTGGAATTCTACAAAAAAAATCGGATTCAAGCAGGAAGGTATTCTGGAAGAGGCATATTACTACAACAATGAATACAGCGATTTTATTATGATGCGAATTCTCAGTCACGAATGGAAATAATGGACAAATTCTAATTTAAAGGGGCTGTCGCACTAAGTTCATGAACTTAGTGCGACAGCCCCTTTAAGAATCTTCACATTTAAATTCTCAGAAATTTATTTTGACTCTTTCATAGATTTCACGCGATCCTGGATCGTCTTATTGAAATTCTCAATCTTACGCTCATAAGACGTATTCATATATTTTGACTGCAGCATAAAATCTGCTGTAGAAAGGTTGTTCGCGATCGGAATATCATAAACAACCGCGATTCGAAGCAGTGCTTTTACATCTGGATCGTGAGGCTGTGCTTCCAGAGGATCCCATAAAAAAATCATAAAATCGATCTGTCCTTCCACAATCTTTGCTCCGATCTGCTGGTCTCCTCCGAGAGGACCGCTGCAGTATCCTTTCACAGGAAGTCCCGTACGCTCTGAGATCAGTTTTGCCGTTGTTCCTGTTCCGCACAGGAAATGTCCTTTCAAAATCTCTTTATTTCTGTCACACCAGTCTACAAGTTCTTCTTTTTTCCATCATGAGCAACCAGCGCAATGTGCTTTGCCTTGCCGATTTCCATGGTCACAAAATTATCATTCAGCATCTTTTTTCCTCCTGTCTTTTACCTTCACTGTGCAGCTTCATCCGTCTACGCCATCTGTTCCATGGAATCAAAACGGATGGCTGCGATCAGACCGATTATCACAGTTACTATCATACTATAAATCAGAGCGATTGGAAAGACTAAATCCATACTTATAAAGATTCCTGCCAGCGCTGCGGCCATCACCCCGATTCCCAGCACGAACATCTGGAAAAACGCTCTCACCACATCCTGTCCGGTACGTCCAAGCACATCTCCCACCACGCACTGTGCCAGCACCTTACTGTACATCCGGTTCGCCTGAAGTATCGTGTAGATCAAGATCCCCAGGATTACTTCCCACACATTTACCTGCCACAAGATTCCGATGGGCACACAGAGTAAAACTCCATCTACAAATGCTTTCACATGTTCCATCAGTGTCGAGTACCACAGCTTTTTCACCGGACTGTCCGGAATCAGATAAAGATAGGGGGTTTTAATCTCAGTCTCCCACTTTCCAAGATATCCGCTGAAGATCAGAGTCATATATGCCAGAATTCCAAGCAGAAAAATCTGAGGGATCCCGCTTTCCTGTGCTGTCTCTCGCATCGCAAATGCCATAACGATGCCTATCACGAGATTCAAAAGTGTCATCTTCGAGAAAATAAACGTTCTTTCTTTTCGATATTCCAAAAGCTGGCGGTAAAAGATTGCCTTTGCTCCGACTGCCTGATAACGGACTGTCATATGGCGGAATTTTTCTTCTTCTCCTCCAGCCCCATGACCATTTCGCCGTTTTTCTTCCGCCTGATCATTTCTGCATAGGTATCTGCAAATTTTGCCGCGTCCTCATAATAATCTCCATTACACGGCATCCGGTATGCCAGGATCACAAACAGGATCGTCGTCAGAATGTACAGAACCATCCCTGCAGCATTGAGCAGATCCGGACTTAAAAGAATCAGATGAAATGCGGAAATCTCCCATCCGATAATTGGAATCATCCGCAGAATCGGCCAGTCAAAAAATGCAGAAACTGTTGCAAAAGATACACCTTTTTTCCAGAAATACAGAACGATCAGTCCTGTAACCATAAGCAGAAACACCTTGATCCCAAGGCCGATCCATTCTCTTGCCTTCTCCGAAATCCGTTCACTGGAATACAGGCAGACCATCAGGCTGATCTCCAGTGCCAGATTACAGATACAGATTCCCGCAAACAGCAGAATTCTCCACAGACTGACATCAAAAACTGTAATTCCTGCGATAATAAATATCAGAAAGAACACCACACTGCTCAGATAATTCATCCAGGCTCCATGGATCAGCACGACCTTTGGGTCCACAGGCGCATTGAAAATAAAATGTGCATGTGCCGGGCGGAAAAGAATTCCTTTTCTGGATGCATATGACATAAAATTCAGCAAAAACAAATACAATGACCAGACTGTCAGAATGATCACCATTCCTTTTGCACTGTCAAACTTCATCTGCACTGCTAATTCTGCCAGCATCACAGCCAGAAAAACAGCATATGCCGCACAGGCTAACACAACC